>Ga0315281_10000273_pt1 | contig 69619 bp, 85 predicted proteins | sample YL17G07_0_MG_FD_204540 | JGI IMG/M metagenome (GOLD analysis project Ga0315281, IMG submission 204540) | Sediment microbial communities from Yellowstone Lake, YNP, Wyoming, USA - YL17G07_0 | ecosystem: Environmental > Aquatic > Freshwater > Lake > Sediment | place: USA: Wyoming | collected...
AGATGTCCGATATCGATCCGGGCAGCCAGCCAGCCCAAACCAAAAAACAGTGGGACAACCAGTAGCCACCAATACTCGAATTCCATTGCCAAGGACTGGCTAATCACCCGACTGCCCCTCAAGGCCGGGGGCACCTTGCTTCAAGCGCAGCTCTTTCTTGAGCGCAGCGATGCCCCGCCTTTGCTTGAATATAAAACCCAGACTTGCCACGACACCGACCGCCGCCCCGAAAGTGAAGAACATCAGAATAACCAGAACCAATGGCGCCTGCCATTCGTATCCAAAATAATAGTGCAGCGTGACAATTTCGCTGTTCTTGACGGCGAAACCGAGCAACAGCAAAAACAGCAGTAGTCGTAACACCCACGATATGTAACGCATAAATCCTTACCCAGTCCGGACGAAAAACTGCACGCCTTCTCCGCCACGAAAAAAAGCGGCACTATCTTTCGATAGCGCCGCGGCCATACATATCAGTCAACCCCGATAAGTCGTGTCACTTCTTATAATCAACGCGTTCACGTAATTCCTTACCGGCTTTGAAATGGGGCACATACTTTTCCTGCACGGTGACCTTTTCACCGGTTTTAGGATTGCGGCCATTCCTGGGCGGGCGATAGTTCAGGCTAAAACTGCCGAATCCTCGGATTTCGATCCGCTGACCATGCGACAGACTTTTCGCCATCATATCCAGCATTGTTTTGACTGCAAGCTCTGCATCCTTAGCCACTAGCTGAGGATAGCGCGCCGCCAGTCTGGCAATCAGCTCAGACTTCGTCATTATTCACACCCCCTTATTATTATTCCTCAGAGGGCTTGTCGGAGCCCTTGGTGTCGAATTTAGCCTTGAGCAATGCACCCAGATTCGTGGTGCCCGTACTCGCGCCCTGATCGCTCACCGTTTTAATAGCTTCGCTTTCATCTGCAGCATCCTTGGCCTTGATCGACAAATTGATGGCGCGATTTTTGCGATCAATATTGATGACCATGGCCTCGACTTCATCGCCTTCCTTGAGATGGGTGCGGATGTCTTCAACGCGGTCACGCGAAACTTCCGATGCGCGCAGGTAACCTTCCACATCCATCTCGATCTGGATGATGGCACCCTTGGCGTCGATTGATTTCACGGTGCCTTTAACGAGGCTGCCTTTATCGTTGACAGAAACGAAATTGGAGAATGGATCGCCTTCCAATTGCTTGATACCCAGTGAAATGCGCTCGCGCTCCACATCGATACCCAGCACCATGGCCTCAACTTCATCGCCCTTCTTGAAGTTACGCACGGCTTCTTCACCCGCCACATGCCAGGACAGGTCGGACAGATGCACCAGGCCATCGATCCCGCCCGGCAAGCCAATGAACACGCCAAAATCGGTAATGGACTTGATCTGTCCGCTGACCTTGTCGCCCTTCTTGTGGTTGATGGCGAAATCATCCCAAGGATTGGATTGGCACTGCTTCATGCCCAGTGAAATACGGCGACGTGCCTCGTCAATTTCAAGGATCATCACTTCCACTTCATCGCCCAAAGACACTGCTTTGGAAGGATGAACGTTCTTGTTGGTCCAGTCCATTTCTGAAACGTGCACCAAGCCCTCGATGCCCTGCTCGATTTCCACGAATGCGCCATAGTCGGTCAGGTTAGTGACCTTGCCGAACAAACGGGTACCGGTGGGGTAGCGGCGTGACAGACCCACCCATGGATCTTCGCCCAACTGCTTCATGCCCAGGGAAACGCGATTCTTTTCCTGGTCAAACTTGAGGATCTTGGCTTCCACTTCGTCGCCCACGTTAAGCACCTCGGATGGGTGCTTGACACGGCGCCAGGCCAGATCGGTGATGTGCAGCAGACCGTCGATGCCGCCCAGGTCGACAAACGCGCCGTAGTCGGTGATGTTCTTGACGATACCCTTGACGATGGCGCCTTCCTTGAGGTTTGACAACAAGGTCTGGCGCTCTGCGCCCTGGCTGGCTTCCAGCATCGCGCGGCGGGACACCACCACGTTGTTGCGCTTGCGATCCAGCTTGATGACCTTGAATTCCATCTCCTTACCTTGGTACGGAGTCGTGTCTTTTACCGGGCGGATATCTACCAGCGAGCCCGGCAGGAATGCACGGATGCCATTGACCATCACGGTGAGGCCGCCCTTGACGGTGCCATTGATGACACCGCTCACTACTGTTCCCTTCTCCATCGCCTCTTCAAGGTCGAGCCACGCAGCCAGACGTTTGGCCTTTTCGCGGGACAACTTGGTGGCGCCGTAGCCATCTTCCAAAGAATCAATCGCCACTTTGACGAAATCGCCCGGTTTGACTTCGAGTTCGCCTCTATCGTTGCGGAACTCTTCTGCCGCGATAACGCTTTCGGATTTCAGGCCGGCATTGACCACGACGTAATTGTCATCGACGGAAATAACTTCCGCGGTGATCACTTCGCCGGAGCGCATTTCCTGGCGCGTCAAACTTTCTTCAAAGAGGGCTGCGAAACTTTCCATGCCGGATTCGGGTGAGGTGGAAACAGTAGACATAAAGGATGTACCTGAAAAACCCGCCACTGCGACGGGGCAAATTAACTAACTAAAACCGGGCTTAATAATAAAAGTGAAAAAGGCACCCTTGCAGCCTTGCTGCACAAATGGGTAAGCCTATCAACCGCACATTCCGGGATTTCACTCTCACTACTGCCGGCGCCTAACGCGAAACTTGCGCCTGATACCTCTTCAAGACTTCCGAAACAGCTTCGTCTATCGTGAGTAAAGTGGTATCCAGTACGCTTGCATCCGCGCAAATTTGCAAGGGAGCGACACTTCGCGCGGCATCGCGCGCATCACGTTGCTCTATTTCCTGCAAAATCTGTTGAATATTAGCACACGATCCTTTTTCCTTCAACTGGTTATACCGGCGATCGGCCCGCACTTGCGGGGTTGCAGTCAAAAATATTTTAACGTTGGCATCGGGGAATATGGTGGAACCCATATCCCGTCCGTCGGCGACCAGCCCAGGCATGCAGCGGAATGCACGCTGCCGTGCAACGAGTGCCGTGCGCACCAGAGGAAAGGCAGCCACCTTGGAGGCATTGTTACCACACTCCTCGGTGCGCAACGCATCCCCCACCTCTTCGCCAGCCAACCAGATGCCACCGTTTTCGAAGCGCACATCCAGGTGTTCCGCCACTTTGGCGAGGGCGCGCTCATCGCTCAGCGCCACACCCTGCCTCACTGCCGCAAGCGCCACCAAGCGGTAAATGGCGCCGCTGTCCAGAAAATGGAACCCCAACACCTGCGCCACCTGCTGCGCCACCGTGCCCTTGCCGGAAGCGGAGGGACCATCAATCGCGATGACAGGAACTGAATTTTTCGACATATGAGGTTCCGTTATTGGGTGATGCTGGCCAACACATCGAAATATTCTGGAAAGGTTTTTGCCACGCATCTTGGATCGTTAATCCGCACTGGCACCCCAGCCAGCGCTACCAGGGAAAAGCACATGGCCATGCGGTGGTCATCATAGGTGTCGATGGTGGCGCCTTTGAACTGCTGGGGAGGGGTGATGCTCAAAAAATCAGACCCTTCATCCACGGTTGCGCCGATCTTGCGCAGTTCAGTGGCCATGGCAGCGATGCGGTCGGTTTCCTTGACCCGCCAGCTGCCGATATTGCGGATGGTAGTGGTGCCGTCGGCAAACAGCGCGGCAATCGCAATTGTCATCGCCGCATCGGGAATGTGGTTGAGGTCGGCGTCGATGGCGCGCAACTTCCCTTGACCACGCGCCTCGATCCAGTTGTCGCCAAGCGAGATGGTGCCGCCCATGCGTTCCAGCACTTCGGCAAAGCGCACATCGCCCTGGATGCTGTTTTTACCAACCCCTTCCACGCGAACCGGCCCGCCGCCGATCACGCCTGCCGCCAGGAAATAAGAGGCGCTGGAGGCATCGCCTTCAACATGCATCACGCCAGGGGAGCGGTAGCCTTGACCCGCAGGAATCACAAACACCGACCAGTCCTGACGCTCCACCACCACACCGAAGCGCGCCATGAGGTTGAGTGTAATTTCGATGTAAGGCTTGGAGATCAACTCCCCCACCACGTCGATGGTCACCGTTTCGCCAGCAAGCGGTGCGGCCATCAGCAGCGCAGTCAAGAACTGGCTCGATACGTTGCCGCGGACCTGCACTCGGCAACCGGAGCGAATTGCCCCAGGATGAATTTGCAGCGGAGGAAAATTCTCCTGCCCAAGGTAACGAATGTCCGCCCCGAGTTGCCGTAGCGCATCCACCAGATCGCCGATGGGCCGCTCATGCATGCGCGCCACGCCTGAAAGTGTGTAATGCCCCTGAGACAAAGCCAGCGCCGCCGTGAGTGGCCGGAAGGCCGTGCCCGCATTACCCAGAAACAGCTCGGCCTGCTTCACCGTAAAAGCGCCGCCTGCTCCCTCCACGCTATAGTCCAGGCCGTCTCCATGACGTACCCAGCGTACCCCCAGAATTTTCAGGGCTTCCAGCATGTAGTGCACATCATCGGAGGCCAACAGGCTTTTGATTTCAGTCGTGCCTGTTGCCAGCGCAGCCAGCAACAGGGTGCGGTTGGAGATGCTTTTGGAGCCGGGCAGCAGCACAGTACCGCTGACGGATTTGATCGGGGCGAGATCGAGGAATTCCATTGCGTTTTTCAGGTTCAGCGCAAGCGGGCGCGGCGCGCCGTTTGTGCACGGGTAAAGGCTTGCTCCAGCTCCGCACCATCGCCGTTAGCCAGCAGGGCGCGCAGCAAGGTGAGGCGCGCCTGATAGGCATCCAGTTCTCCGAGCAAGGCCTCCCGATTGGAAAGGCAGATGTCGCGCCACATCTCGGGACTGCTGCCGGCAATGCGCGTAAAATCGCGGAAGCCGCTGGCGGCATATTGAAACAACACTGCCTCGTTGGAGCGGGAGGCGATTTCATCCACCAGAGCATAGGCCAGCAGGTGGGGCAGATGACTGACCGCGGCAAAAATCGCATCATGCTCATGCGGCGCCATCTCATGGACTTCCGCCCCGCAGGTTTGCCACATCGTCCGCACCGCATCCAAGGCAGCAGCATCGGTTTCGGGAAGGGGCGTGAGCACCACCCGTTTATCCCTGAACAAATCCCCGCGTGCCGCTTTTACCCCGCTTTGCTCCGCGCCCGCGATAGGATGGCCGGGCACAAAGCGGGCCAAATTTGCGCCGAGATGAAGGCGCGCGATGGATGCCACATCTTGCTTGGTGCTGCCGGCATCGGTAATGATGGTGTGTGCTTCAAGGTAGGGGGCAATCTGCGCCATGACGGCGTCCATCTGGCCCATCGGCACTGCAAGCAGCACCATGTCAGCACCCTGCAGCGCGTTTGCTGCTTCAGTGGCAGCCTGGTCAATGACGTAGGTGCCGAGCGCGGCGGAGAGGTTCTCCCAGCTGCGCCCGACTCCGACGATCTCGCCCACCGCCCCCGCTTCCCGCAGTGCGAGCGCGCAAGAACCGCCGATGAGTCCGACACCGAAAACGACGAGTTTATTGATCATCAATTCGCGGCCAAAGATTGGCTCTAAATGCTTCTGCCGATCACGTTGGCGATACCGCCGAGTTCAGCCATCAGCGACTTCAGCTCGCCGGGGTTCAGTGCCTGATCTGCATCGCACCAGGCTTCGCATGGTTTCGGGTGCATTTCCACCAACAGGCCATCGGCCCCCGCAGCAATGGCCGCGCGCGACAGTGCCGGCACCATCCACGCCTTACCACCGGCGTGGGAAGGGTCGACGATGACGGGCAGATGCGTTTCTTTTTTCAGCACTGGAATCGCGGTAACGTCCAGCACATTGCGATAATAGGTTTCGAAAGTACGGATGCCGCGCTCGCAGAAAATGATGTTGTGGTTGCCGCCAGCAGCGATATATTCGGCAGCCATCAGCCACTCGGAGATGGTGGCCGACATGCCGCGCTTCAGAATCACCGGGGTGCGCACCTTGCCCACTTCTTTCAGCAACTCGAAATTCTGCATGTTACGGGTGCCGATCTGGATCACGTCCACACCGTATTCGAGGAAGCTGTCCAGCATGCGAGCGTCCATCAACTCAGTGACAATAGGCAACTTGTATTTGTCGGCCGCGCGGCGGAACATATCCAGCCCTTCCACACCCTTGCCCTGAAAGGCGTAGGGACTGGTGCGCGGCTTGAAAGCACCGCCACGCATCAAGCGGCAACCCGCCTCGGCCACGTATTGGGCGGAGTCGTCCATCTGCTCCTGGGTTTCCACCGAGCACGGACCACCGATGACCTGGATCTGTTTGCCTCCCAGCGGCACGCCCTTGATATCGATGACGGAGTCCTGCTTGTGCCATTCGCGCCCCACGATCTTGTAAGGCTTGACGATGTGCATGGACTGCTCCACGCCGGGCAGGGCGTCGAACAGTTCCTGATCGAGCTTGCGTTCATCACCGATGGCCCCGATGACGGTGCGTTCGACGCCTTTGGAAATATTGGCATCGAGTCCGAATTCACGAATTTTCTTAACGACGCCGTCGATCTGTTCGTCCGTGGCACCGTTGTTCATTACAATAATCATTGTGGTTCCTTAAGTGCTGCTTGCAGCGCTTGCAAAAATTTGGCGTTCTCGGTCTCAAGACCAATGCTCACCCTCAAATATTCCGGCATTCCGTAATTGGCCACCGGCCGCACAATCACCCCTTGTTTCAGCAGCTTTTGATACATGGCTGTCGCGCTGCCTATGCGGAAACTCACAAAGTTTCCGTAGGATGGAATATAGCTGATACCGAGGCGTTTGAAGCCATCAGTGATCTGGGTCATCCCATTCAGATTGGTCAGGTAACCCTGCTTTAAATAATTTTCATCCCCCAGCGCTGCCAAGGCTGCCGTTTGCGCCAGGCTGTTCACGTTGAATGGCTGGCGCACCCGGTTCAGCATATCTGCAACCGCGGGATGGGCCAAGGCAAACCCGACGCGCAATCCTGCCAGTCCATAAGCCTTGGAAAAAGTGCGCGTAATCATCAAATTCGGAAAGCGCTTCAACCAACTGATCGAATCCGGGCGCACACCTTCATCCAAATATTCGGTATAGGCTTCGTCCAGCACCACCAGCACAGTGCGCGGCACCTGCTCCAGAAAATCCAGCAGTGCATCCGCAGACAGCAGCGTCCCGGTAGGATTGTTCGGGTTGGCAACAAATATCACCCGGCTGTCTGCGGTAGTTGCATCCAGCATGGCGCTGAGATCATGGCCGAAATCACGCGCAGCCACCTCAATACCGAGCGCACCGACCGCTTGCGTCACCAGCGGGTATACCGCAAAAGCATGCTGCGAATATACCGCTGAAGAACCGGGCACCAGAAATGCCCGTGCTGCGAATTCAAGCAGGTCGTTGGAGCCGTTGCCGAGCACAACTTGCTCCAGCGTCACACCATAACGTCGCGCCAGTGCCGATTTCAGTTCAAAGCCGTTACCGTCCGGGTAACGAGCGATCCTTGGCAATGCTGAACGTAACGCCTCCAGCACTTTGGGACTTGGGCCAAGGGGGTTTTCATTGGAGGCGAGTTTGACGATCTCGCTTTCCTCCAGCCCCATTTCACGCGCGAGTTCCGATATCGGCTTACCCGGCTGATAAGGCGCAATCGCCCGGACATAACCGGGCGCCAGATCACATAAGTCCATGTCTATCCATGCCCTTCAAAGCACGGCCACCGGATACGACCCCAGCACCTTCATGAAAGGCGCCTGCTCGTGCAACTCTGCCAGTGCTTTTGCGAGCGGCTGATCCTGCTGGTGGCCTTCAATATCGACAAAAAAAACGTACTCCCACAGGCCCGTGCGCGAAGGCCGCGACTCCAGTTTACTCATGCTCACCCGATGCTTTGCCAAGGGTGCCAGCAACTCGTACATGGCACCGGGCAGGTTCTTTGCCGCCAGAATCAGGGATGTCTTATCTCTACCGCTGGGGCCGGAGTCGTGGGTGCCGAGTACCAGGAAACGCGTGGTATTGTTCGGCTCGTCCTCGATATTGCGCGCCAGCGGGATCAGCCCGTAAATTTCCCCTGCTGTCTCGCCCGCTATCGCCGCACTGCTTTCGTCTGCCGCGGCCAAACGCGCTGCCTCGGCGTTGCTGGAAGCGGCGATGCGCTCAACTCCCGGCAGATTCTGGTTCAACCACTCATGGCACTGACCAAGGGACTGGGCATGCGAATATACCCGGGCAATATTTTCCGTTCCTGCCACCTTGCGCAAGAGATAGTGATGCACCCGCACCACCACTTCACCGCATATTTTGAGCGGGGTCGCCAGCAACAGATCAAGCGTTCTGCCTATCGCACCCTCAGTGGAATTTTCCACCGGCACTACGGCGTAATCCGCATTCGACCCTTCAACCTGCCGGAACACCTCGTCGATGGAACCACATGCAACCGTCTGCGCGGCGTGGCCAAAATGCTTGATTCCGGCGGCCTGGCTGAACGTGCCGGCCGGGCCAAGATAGGCCACAGTAAGGGGTTTTTCCAGAGCAAGGCACGCCGACATGATCTCGCGAAACAGCAGCGCGGCGGTCTCATCCGACAAGGGGCCTGGGTTGCGCTCCTTGATGCGCCGCAATACCTGGGCTTCGCGCTCGGGCCGGTAGACGGTACCGTTTTTCAGCGCGCCGATGGCTTGAGCACAGCCGGCACGCTCATTGAGCAGCCGCAAAACCTCGTCGTCCAGCGCATCGATGCGATCACGGAGTTTTTGCAGCGCGTCGGCCATAAGTCAACTCGATTAAAGTTAGCTGCTGCGAACCGGAAGGGCTCGCACCATCAACACGCCCGCAATGCCGGATATCTGATTAATGACCGATTGCGGCACAGGGCTTTCCACATCCACCAGAGTGTAGGCCATTTCGCCCTTGGACTTGTTCACCATGTTGTGGATGTTGAGTCCGGACTGGGCCATGGCAGTCGATATCTGCCCCACCATATTGGGTACGTTGGCGTTCGCAATCGCCACACGATAAGGCGACTCGCGTCCCATGGACACATTGGGGAAGTTCACTGCATTCAGAACGTTGCCGTTCTCCAGAAAATCGCGCACCTGCTCGGCCACCATGATGGCGCAATTCACCTCGGCTTCCTGGGTGGAGGCGCCCAGATGCGGCAGAGCCACCACCGCAGCATTTCCTTTCAGGGCATTGCTGGGGAAATCACACACATAGGCCTTGATCTTCTTCTTCGCAATTCCTTCCACAATCGCTGCGTCGTCGACAATACCCTCGCGTGAAAAGTTGAGCAGAACCACGCCGTTCCGCATCATGCCAATACGCTCGGCATTGATCAGATTGCGCGTCATATCCAGCAGCGGCACGTGCAGCGTGATGAAATCGCTGTTCTTTACCACTTCGTCCACGCTCTGTGCCTTCTTCACCTGGGAATGCAAGCGCCATGCCGCATCCACCGTGATTTCAGGATCGTAGCCGAGCACATTCATGCCGAGTTTGATGGCGGCATCCGCGACCAAACTACCAATGGCGCCGAGACCGATGATACCCAGGGTACGATTAGGCAGTTCGATGCCAGCGAAGTGTTTCTTGCCCGCTTCCACCTGCTTGGAAATTTCCGCATCGTCGCCCACCAGACCATCGGCGAATTTCGCAGCAGAAACCAGATGGCGCGCTCCAATCAACATACCCGCAATCACCAGCTCTTTCACCGCGTTGGCATTGGCGCCTGGCGCGTTGAACACTGGCACACCTCGCTCGGACATCTTCTTGACGGGCACATTGTTGGTCCCGGCACCGGCACGGGCAATCGCCTTGACGCTGGCGGGAATGTCCATGTCGTGCATCTTGTGCGAACGCACCAGAATCGCATCCGGCGCAGCGATATCGTTGCCCATGACGTACCCTTCGGACGGAAGACGTGCCAGTCCCTCCGGGGAAATGGCATTGAGGGTGAGAATGTTGTACTTAGCCATGACTTTTCTCGAACTCTTTCATGAAGCCAACCAGCGCCTTGACGCCTTCAATCGGCATCGCGTTGTAAATGGAGGCGCGCATGCCGCCTACCGAACGGTGGCCCTTCAGTTGTACCATGTTGCGGGCCTTGGCCTGCTTCAGGAAGTCCTCGTCCAACGCTGCATCCTTAAGGGTAAAAGGAACGTTCATGCGCGAACGGTCTGCCCTGGCATTAGGGCAGTTGTAGAAATCAGTACTGTCGAGACAGTCATACAGCAGGTTGGCTTTGGCGATGTTCATTTTTTCCATCTCGGCCAAACCGCCCTTGCGCTTAAGCAGCTTGAACACCAGCCCGGCAATATACATCGCATAGGTAGGAGGCGTGTTGTACATGGACTCGTTGTCGGCGTGGATTTTGTAGTCGAGCATGGTCGGGGTGCCTGCCACGGTCTCGCCGATCAAATCATCGCGCACGATGACGATGGTCAATCCGGCCGGTCCGATGTTCTTCTGCGCACCAGCATAGATCAAACCAAATTTTGAAATATCAATCGGGCGCGACAGGATATTGGAAGACATGTCTGCCACGAGCGGCACGCTGCCGGTGTCCGGTACCCAGTTGAACTCCACCCCGCCGATGGTCTCGTTCGGCGTGTAGTGCACAAAGGCTGCGTCTTTATTCAGACTCCACTTGTCCTGTGTGGGCGCATAGGAAAAATTCGCATCTTCCGAGCTGGCCACCACGTTCACCGTGCAGTATTTCTTGGCTTCCTTGATCGCTTTCTTCGACCATTCGCCGGTATTGACGTAATCCGCGCTGGCTTTGCCGCGCAACAGGTTCATCGGCACCATGGCGAACTGGGCGGAAGCGCCGCCTTGCAGAAACAGCACCTTGTAGTTAGCGGGGATGGCCAGTAATTCGCGCAAATCAGCCTCGGCCTGGGCGGCGATACCCATGAATTCCTTGCCGCGATGGCTCATTTCCATCACCGACATGCCGCTACCCTGCCAGTTGAGCATCTCGTCGCGCGCCTGTTCCAGCACTTCATGCGGCAACATGGCTGGCCCTGCGCTAAAGTTGTATATGCGTTCCATCGTTCAATACCTTTTCAAAATCGAATGGACAGGATTAACAGGATTTTTCAGGATTAACAAAGGCAAACAACCTTGCCCGCCCTGCCTTAAGCCATCCTGTAAATCCTGTCTAAACCGTACTTTCCCCGCTATCCCCTTCGCCTTCACCACCTGTTTCGCCTTCACCCTCGTCTTCCGGCTCCACCACTCTACCCATGCCGACGAGTTTCTCGCCCTTGTCCAGGTTGATCAAGGTCACGCCCTGAGTGGCGCGCCCCATTTCACGAATTTCGGAAACACGGGTTCGGATCAGCACTCCGCCGTTGGTAATCAGCATGATTTCATCGTCGGCATTGGCCAGCGTTGCTGCCACCACCTTGCCGTTTCGGGCAGAAGTCTGGATGGCCATCATGCCCTGCGTGCCGCGCCCATGCCGGGTGTATTCCGTAATTGGAGTACGCTTACCGTAGCCATTTTCGGTCGCAGTCAGCACGGATTGTTGCTCATTTTCCGCCACCAGCAGCGAGATCACTTGATGGCCTTTACCCAGCTTCATGCCACGCACGCCGCGTGCCGCCCGTCCGATCGGACGCACATCGTTCTCGTCGAAGCGTACTGCCTTACCACCATCCGAGAACAGCATCACATCGTGCTGGCCGTCGGTAATTGACACGCCGACCAGGAAGTCACCCTCGTCCAGATTGACGGCAATGATGCCGCTGCTCCGTGGCCGCGAGTAATCCGAAAGCGGCGTCTTCTTGACCACACCGTTGGACGTGGCCATAAATATGAAGCGGGTTTCGTCGAAGGTCTTAACTGGCAGGATGGCATTAATTTTCTCGCCTTCCGCCAATTGCAGCATATTCACGATCGGCTTGCCGCGACTGATGCGGCTGCCCTGCGGCACTTCGTACACCTTGACCCAATACACGCGGCCACGGTTGGAGAAGCACAGAATGTAATCGTGGGTGTTGGCGATAAACAGGTTGTCGATGAAATCGTCTTCCTTGGTCGCCGCCGCCTGCTTGCCGCGCCCGCCGCGCTTCTGCGCACCGTAATCGCCAAGCGGCTGGGACTTGATATAACCGCCATGGGTAAGCGTCACCACCACATCCTGCGGCGTAATCAAATCCTCAATGCTCAGATCCTGCGCGTGGGCAATAATCTGGCTGCGGCGCTTGTCGCCGAATTGCTGCCGAATCGCCGTAAGCTCCTCGACAATGATTTGCGTAATACGCCCCGGTTTGGCCAGCAGATCCAGCAGATCGGCGATTTTGTCCATGACTTCCCGATACTCGGTCATGATCTTGTCCTGCTCCAGGCCGGTCAAGCGCTGCAAACGCAAATCCAGAATCGCCTGAGCCTGAACTTCAGACAAACGATACCCTGCCGCGGCATCCCAACCATACGTGGCTGCCAGACCCAGCGGACGCGAGGCATTGCCTTCCACCCGACGCAGCATGTCTTCCACCAACTGTGAGCGCCAGGCGCGTGCCAGCAACTGCTGCTTGGCCACCGCCGGGGATTCGGCTTTCTTGATCATGTCGATCACGTCGTCCACGTTGGACAACGCCACCGCCAGACCTTCCAGCACGTGGCCGCGATCGCGCGCTTTCTTCAACTCGAACACGGTGCGGCGCGTCACCACCTCGCGCCGATGGCGCAGAAAGGCTTCCAGGAACTGCTTCAAATTCAACAGACGCGGCTGGTTGTCTACCAGCGCCACCATGTTCATGCCGAAGGTGTCCTGCATCGGCGTCTGCTTGTACAGATTGTTCAGCACCACTTCCGGCACTTCGCCGCGTTTCAGCTCAATCACCATGCGCATGCCGGACTTGTCCGACTCGTCGCGCAGATCGGAAATACCTTCGATTTTCTTCTCGCGCACCAGTTCGCCGATCTTGATCAGCAGGTTGGCCTTATTCACCTGATAGGGCAGCTCGTCGACAATAATCGCTTGCCGGCCACCCACCTTGTCGATATCTTCGAAATGGGCAACGGCACGCATCACCACGCGGCCACGGCCGGTGCGGTAACCTTCCTTGACCCCCGTCGTACCGTAGATAATGCCCGCCGTCGGGAAATCCGGCGCAGGCACAATCTCAATCAACTCTTCGATATCGATGTCAGGATTATTCAGCACCGCCAGACACGCATCCACGATTTCATTCAGGTTATGCGGCGGAATGTTGGTGGCCATACCCACCGCAATTCCGGAAGAACCATTGATCAACAAATTAGGGATTTTTGCCGGCAGAACCAGCGGCTCATGTTCCGAACCATCGTAGTTCGGGCCAAAATCCACAGTTTCCTTGTCAAGATCGCCCAGCAGCTCGTGCGCGATGCGCGCCATGCGGATTTCGGTATAACGCATTGCCGCCGCGTTGTCGCCATCAACCGAACCGAAGTTACCTTGGCCGTCCACCAGCGGGTAGCGCAGGCTGAAATCCTGCGCCATGCGCACGATGGTGTCGTAAACAGCGGTGTCGCCGTGAGGATGATACTTACCGATTACGTCACCGACGATACGCGCCGATTTTTTGTAGGCCTTGTTCCAGTCGTTGGACAACTCGTGCATCGCAAACAGTACGCGGCGATGCACCGGTTTCAAACCGTCCCGCACATCCGGCAGGGCTCGCCCGACGATCACGCTCATGGCGTAATCCAGGTAGGAACGACGCATTTCCTCTTCAAGGCTGACTGGCAGAGTTTCTTTGGCGAATTGTTCCATGGATTGGGTTCTGTATTTGATCAGTCGTTACGCAGCGAAGCGGGCGATTTTAGCACGATGGTGCGCTCACAGCCACACCCCCATTTTCACCCGCCCACCCGCCCTCGAACCAGCCTCAGCCCGTAATTAACCAAGTATTTCCTTGTGTTTTTAAGCCCTTCCAACTAACATTAAAAACGAAATCATGCAGTCGGGTGAAGAATTGCAAACGAACCAGTTAACTTACGAAAAATCAAGAAAGGAACTTAAACCATGAAAATCTCGCAAACCTTGGCCCGCCTCGCGCTAGCTACTGCCCTACTGGGCACTTCCGCTGCCGCCTTCGCCCACGATGTAGCGAATGCCGGCTATCTGATTGATTCCCGTGGCAACATCGTCAAAAACAATTTCAAGGAATGCTGGCGTACCGGCTACTGGACGCCAGCGTTAGCCGTAGAGGAATGCGATCCCTCATTGGTGAAGAAGGTAGAGCCGAAAAAGGCTGAGCCTGCACCTGCTCCAGCACCAAAAGTAGTGGAGGCTCCTGCACCCGCCCCCGTTCCCATGGCAGTGGTTGGCCCTGAAAAACCTGCTTTCGAAAAAATAACCCTGCAAGCTGAAACCCTGTTCGACTTTGACAAAGCTGTTGTGCGTGCGGACGGCAAGGCGATTCTGGACAAGGACGTAGTTGCCAAAATGAAACAGTATCCGCAGGTAGAAGTTGTGCTGGTAACCGGCCACGCTGACCGGATCGGTACCGATGCCTACAATATGGCCCTGTCCCAGCGCCGCGCCGATGCGGTCAAGGAATACCTGGTGGCCCAGGGTGTGGACAAGAGCCGGGTCGAAACTGCTGCCAAGGGTGAAGCTGAGCCGGTGGTGTCTTGCACCGAGGTTAAAGGCAAGCAACTGGGCACCAACCTGAAACTGGTGACGTGCCTGCAGCCCAACCGTCGCGTGGTTGTGGAAGTTAAAGTACAGAAGTCGATGCAGAAGTAACAGCGCTTCATCTCAAGAAAACCCCGCTCGTGTAGCGGGGTTTTTTTTGAACTCCGCAAATGATGAAAAGGCAGGCACGCCTTAGAGAAATCATTGCAGGTGTATCATTGCAAATGTAGGTTTTTGATTGGAGGGACTATGAGCGAAATTTTATTTCTCGTTGAGCAAGATCCAGAAGGCGGCTATACCGCGAGGGCGTTGGGCGACTCCATATTTACGGAAGCGGATACCTTGCCGGATTTGCGCCGGATGGTGCAGGATGCGGTGCATTGCCATTTCGACGAAGGCAATATGCCCAAGGTCATTCGCTTGCATATCGTTCGTGAAGAGGTGCTCGCTGCATGAGGTTGCCGCGTGACCTGACCGGCGTTGAACTGATCAAGCGCTTGGCCAAGCTGGGGTATCGACAAACGCGCCAGACGGGCAGCCATGTCCGGCTGACTTGCGATAATCCACATCAGCATCACCTCACAGTGCCGCTGCATGATCCGCTACGGATTGGCACGCTTTCCGCCATCCTCGGCGATGTAGCTGTAGCGCACGGCGTCGAGCGTGACGCGCTGCTGGAGCAGCTGTTCGGTTAGGTATCGGTAGATAGAGGTGACCGATCCCATCACCAAGTGGAAAGACCACAATTCAACGTCAATTCTAAAGCAAGCTACCTGATGCCGGTCCCAGCACCTTGCGCGGTCGCCCGGATTTACCTGGCACCACCCTCATCCCCAAGGCAGATGAAACCTGCGTAGCGAATCTTTCACTACCCAGCGCGAAATTACCGTTTGTCGCCCGCCGGATTTCATCCACCAAACCAGGCTCCAACTCATACCGAAACAGCTCACGGTAAGCCGCCTGCCTGGCTGTGGCATCCAAACCCAGCGCTTCATAAAGCGAATGGGGCTTCACCATCGGATCATGCTCTCCCTGCGCGTTTACCCGGTAACTGGACCACCGATATTCCGCAGGGTGCGGGCACCATATCAGCCCGCACCGGATTGAGCTCAATGTAGCGCTGGCAGGCGAGCAGATAGGTTTCCTCCTGAGTAAGACACGAGCGGAAACGGCCCTCCCATAATGTTCCACTGCGCCGGTAAGTACGATTCACATATTGGACGTAACGCTGACCAAGCGCCTTCATCAACGCTCCCGGAGCGCCCACCCGATCAGCCGAAATCAAAAGATGCACGTGGTTGGTCATCAGTACATAAGCATGCACTTGGCAACCCGTTTTAGTGGCATGTTCGCTTAGCCAGTCCAGGTAAAAACGGTAGTCCTCGTCGGCGAAGAAACAGGCTTGGCGATTATTACCGCGCTGAATAATGTGAAGGGGGATGTTTGGTAAACTGATGCGGGCGCGGCGCGGCATGAGGTGACTCCACTTTTTAGATACCCAACTCGGGCGAGTTTAGCACTAAACCGTGGTCTGTCCCCTGTTGTTAAATTGATCTGGGGGTGGATGTCAAATGTAAGGCCTGACCCTAAAGGTGGTATAACCCAAATCAGCGGCGAATAATTGGAGTCTGTCCCCTATTATTATTTCTCGCCTCGCGCTAGCTACTGCCCTACTGGGCTCCGCTGCCGCCTTCGCACACGATGTAGCGAATGCCGGCTACCTGATTGATTCCCGTGGCAACATCGTCAAAAACAATTTCAAGGAATGCTGGCGCACTGGCTACTGGACTCCAGCATTAGCCGTTGAGGAATGCGATCCCTCCCTGGTGAAAAAGGTAGAGCCAAAAAAGGCTGAGCCTGCGCCTGCTCCAGCACCAAAAGTGGTGGAGGCTCCTGCACCCGCCCCCGTTCCCATGGCAGTGGTTGGCCCTGAAAAACCAGCGTTCGAAAAAATAACCCTGCAAGCCGAAACCCTGTTCGACTTCGACAAAGCCATCGTGCGTGCTGACGGCAAAGCAATCCTGGACAAGGACGTGGTCTCCAAAATGAAGCAGTACCCGCAGGTTGAAGTCGTTCTGGTAACCGGCCATGCTGACCGGATCGGCACCGATGCATACAACATGGCCCTTTCCCAGCGCCGTGCCGATGCGGTCAAGGAATACCTGGTGGCCCAAGGTGTGGACAAGAGCCGCATTGAAACTGCTGCCAAGGGCGAAGCAGAGCCAGTCGTTTCCTGCAGCGAAATAAAGAACAACAGGGGACAGACCCCGATTATTATTGTAAGCGCGTGAACTGAGGGCACATCTCATGCTATCAACTTCGCTCATCATGCCCTCCCGGATATAAACAACGATGCGGTTTGGAATTTAGAATCCTCTCAATTCCAAATGGGAAATCAGGGCTTACTCTATTCGGAATGATCATCTTAACCCAAATGAGCGCCAGCGCAGCCTTACTGTCGCGGGGTTTTTTTGCTACCATGCGCCCATGTCAGTCGCCCCGGAATCCCATATCGACGCACTCATCGACGCCCGCTGGGTGATTCCGGTCGACCCGCCGCACCAAGTCCTGGAACACCACAGTGTTGCCATCCACAACGGCCGCATCGCAGCCATTCTGCCGACGCCGGAAGCCCTGTTACGCTTTTCCCCCAAGCAACACCACCAACTCAAAGATCACGCCCTGATTCCGGGCCTGATCAACCTGCATACCCACGCCGCCATGAATCTGCTACGGGGTTTATCCGATGACCTGCCGTTGATGGAATGGCTCAACGGCCATATCTGGCCTGCCGAAAGTCGCCATGTCTCGGCCGATTTCGTGCATGACGGAACGCTGCTCGCCTGCGCGGAAATGCTGCGCGGCGGCGTAACCTGCTTCAACGACATGTATTTTTTTCCAGAAGCAGCAGCCGAAGCAGCACTCGTCGCAGGTATGCGCGCAACCATCGGCATCATCACCCTTGAATTTCCCACCGCTTACGCCGCCGATGCCGAGGATTATCTGAGTAAAGGATTGGCCACGCGCGACCGCCTGCGCGATGAACCGCTGCTCAGCTTCAGCTTCGCACCTCATGCCCCCTACACGGTGAGCGACAAGACCTTCGGACAGGTCGTCACCTACGCCGAACAACTGGACCTGCCCGTGCACATTCACCTGCACGAAACCGACGAAGAAATCCGCCAGAGCATCGAGCAATACGGCCTGCGCCCGCTGCAACGCCTGCAAAACCTCGGCCTGCTCGGCCCCAATCTGATCGTCGTTCACGCCGTGCACCTGACGCAAGACGAACTGACCACGCTAGCTGCCCATGGCTGCCACGTAGCGCACTGCCCCACCTCCAACCTCAAGCTGGCAAGCGGCATTGCCCCTGTGGTTGGGATGCAGCAAGCGGGCCTGAATGTCGGCCTGGGCACCGACGGTGCGGCCAGCAACAATCGCCTCGACCTGTTCGGCGAAATGCGGCTGGCAGCACTTCTGGCGAAAGGTACCAGCATGGAAGCGAACGCCCTGCCCGCATTTGAAGCGCTCAAAATGGCCACCCTGAACGGTGCCAGAGCGCTCGGCCTGGAACATGAAATCGGCTCCCTGACTGTAGGCAAGGCCGCCGACATAACCGCTGTGGATCTATCCAGCCTGGAAACCTCGCCCTGTTATGATGTCTGCTCACACCTCGTGTACGCGGCAGGGCGCGAACACGTGAGCCATGTCTGGGTGAACGGCGAACTGCTGCTGTCCGAACGCCAGTTAACCCGGCTCGATTATGCCAAACTGCTCGCCAAAGCCGGCCACTGGCGCGAGCGCATCTCCAACCATCCCCAATAAGACCTAAAGCCCTCATGAATGTCGATCAACTGGAAATAGATAAATTCAGCGCCCTGGCGCACCGCTGGTGGGACCCCAACAGCGAATTCAAGCCGTTGCACGACATCAATCCGCTACGCCTGAACTACATCGACGCCATCGCTGGCCTGAGCGGCAAGCGCGTGCTCGACGTTGGCTGCGGCGGTGGCATTCTGGCCGAGAGCATGGCGGTCAAGGGGGCAGACGTGACCGGCATCGACCTGTCGGAAAAAGCCCTCAAAGTCGCCAAGCTGCACCTGCTGGAAACCGGCAACAAAGTCGATTACCGCCTCATACCCGTGGAAGAATTGGCGCAACAACAAGCCGGTCAATTTGACCTCGTCACCTGCATGGAAATGCTGGAGCACGTCCCCGACCCCGCCAGCACCATCAAGGCCTGCGCGGTAGCGGTGAAACCCGGCGGACGGATATTCTTCTCCACCATCAACCGCAATCCCAAAGCCTATCTATTCGCCATCATCGGCGCCGAATATCTGCTTAAAATGTTGCCACGCGGCACCCACGATTACGCCAAGTTCATCAAGCCCTCCGAGCTGGCGCGCTACTGCCGCATCGCCGGCCTGCAAGTGAATGAAGTCATCGGCATGAGCTACCACCCCTTCGACAAAACCTATTCCCTCGGGCCGGATACGGACGTCAACTACATCGTCAGCTGCACCCGGAATGATTAGAGCGGTCCTGTTCGACCTGGATGGCACGCTGGCCGATACCGCGCTCGATCTGGGGTACGCCCTCAACGAACAACGTCGGCTGCACGGCATGCCGCCCCTGCCGCACGATGAGATACGCCCTCACGCCTCGCACGGCGCGCGCGGCCTTCTGGCAGTGGGCTTTGGCATTGGCCCGCAGGATGCGAACTTCAACGCCATGCGCGAAGAGTACCTCGCCCTCTACGAGAAACACATCTGCCTCCACACCCGGCTGTTCCCGGGCATGCCTGAAGTGCTGGAAACGCTGGAACAGCGCCATATCATCTGGGGGGTAGTCACCAACAAACCGGTGCGCTTCACCCTGCCCCTGCTGCAGCAACTCGGCCTGGACCAGCGCGCGGGCAGCATCATCAGCGGCGACTCCTGCGCCAACTCCAAACCCCACCCCGAACCGCTGCTCCTCGCCTGCGAGGAAATCGACATCCCGGCCCGAGACTGCCTGTACGTGGGTGATGCCGAGCGCGACGTCGAAGCCGCGCTCGCCGCGGGCATGCAAGTCATCATCGCCAACTACGGCTATTTGGGCCCGGACGATAAACCCCAAACCTGGCACGCCCACGGCATCATCGAAACCCCGCAGGAAATCCTCAACTACTTGCAGTAACCGGACTTGCGGCATGTATAATGAAATCAGTGAATGGTGCGGAACTTTTCCCCTGCCATCCACTCTGACGAAACATGGGGGCGACCCGGTTTCGACGTGGGTTGCAAAGCAGCGTAGGGCATACCGAGGACCAGCTACCTCGTAAATACAACTGGAAAACAATAGTCGCAAACGACGAAAACTACGCTTTAGCCGCTTAATCGGCCTTAGCCTCTGCACCGGAACGCTCATGGGCCGGGTCAGGCAACTGACAGCAGAGTCATTTACATGAGATCGCGCCGGTCCGGGTTACTTGAACCGGTGCTAAATCCAAGGTAACTCGCCCAAATCCAGCCTGTCCGGTTGGCGTGACGAGGGTTAAAACCAAATAATCGGACTAAGTATGTAGAACTGCCTGTAGAGGGCTTGCGGACGGGGGTTCGATTCCCCCCGCCTCCACCAAAAATCGAGCAGAAACGGCACCCTTGTGGTGCCGTTTTTGTTTGTGGTGGCGGGGTTGGATGAGAGCCCCCCTGGGTTCGACTAGGCGAGCACTGCTGCCTGGATGCAGTCGCCTACGACTGCGGTCCCGGAGCAAAGCGCAGGGATGACTGGATCGCCATAAGGCGAGACAGGCACATTCCCCCCGCCATTAAAATAATCAGCGGCCAACAGGCCGCTTCAATACCACCCTCGCCAGAAACAAAAAATGCCCCACAGTGGGGGCATTTTTCTTTCTGGCGGAGAGGGCGGGATTCGAACCCGCGTCAGGGATAAACCTGAACACGCTTTCCAGGCGTGCGACTTAAGCCACTCATCCACCTCTCCGAAAACGATGCTGCGCTGCGTCATTCCTAGGATTGGCCGCAGCGACAAAGGGGGTGAAGGATAAACCAGAAGCCCTTTTGAAGCAAGATTATTTCTCTGATTACATGAAAAATCATTTTAAATACATGGCATAACGGCACATCAGCCGAACTGTCAAAGATATCATGGGTAACTTGGCACAGCTGCGTACTGTGCTATTCTCAGAAAACCCCAACTGACTTATTGTTACTGACGGCATCGTGCAGGCCTTCGATATCCATTCAGGCGCACCGACACCCAAACCATATATATGGCACACGCAGACACCCCACTCCTGGAACAGCTCAACATCAACAGCAGCCCTTACCGGGACCCGCTGACCCATCTGGATTGGGCGCAACTCAGCACATCCGACTACTGGCTGCCCCCTTCCGCCATTTCATTGCATGGCGTAGAAGAATTCGAGCGGCTGCCGGAGCAGAGCAAGCGGCGTTTGTCCCAATATGAATTTGTCGGTTTTATCCAGGCCGGATTGTGGCTGGAATCCATTTTTCTGGAGCGCCTGGGTAAAAGTCTGAAACAACCCCGCGGACTGGCAGAGTACGCTTATCACCTGCACGAAATCCGCGAGGAAGCAGGGCACAGTTTGATGTTTCTGCGCTTGATGGAAACCAGCGGCTTGCACCTGCCCGGCACTTGGCAGAAGCGCCCGCGTTTTGCGGATTTCATAGGCCGGCATGCTCCCCTCAACACCACCCTGTTCTGGCTTGCCGTTGTGCTGGGAGAGGAAATTCCGGACAAGCTCAACCGACATGTGCGTGTGCGCGGCGACGCAGCTCTCAACCCACTAATCCGCCAGATGTGCACCCTGCATGTGATTGATGAAGCACGCCACATCGCCCATGCCCGTAGCGCACTGGAAACGGGGTTGCGCCACAGCAGCGCGCTTCGGAAACGACTCCTGACACCAGTGATCAACCTGCTGCTGAAACAATTTATCGGGACGTTTTATCTGCCCCGACCGGAAATCTATGAATTGGCCGGACTCACCCCGGGCAGAAAATGGAGGCAACTGGCACGCGCCAATCCAGTGCGGCAGGAGTTCATCAGTACCTGTATCAACCCAACATTGCACCTGCTGCGGGAACACGGTTTCAAACTCGCCACTCCATTCCGTTAGCCGCCCGTGAAGTCAAAATTTCTCCGCTTCAATCTCAAGGAACGTGCGATTAATATTGCCCCCCATCAAATCGATGAAGAAGTGCATTTTCCCCCACTCCTCAAGATCGAGCGTCTTGCGAATCTCGCTGTCGCTTAAACCTTTTTTGTAACCCGCTTCCACCCCCGCATACAGGCCTGCCATGCGCCGCTGCATAGCCGCCGCATCGACACTGGTCATGAGCAGGCCATGGCCCGGCACGATAGTTTTCGGGTTGAGTGACACCACCTGACTCAAAGTCTCAACCCAATCCTTGACCACCCCATCCTGAAAATTCGGCGTGATGTGCTGGACCAGAATATCGCCGCTGACCAGCACCTTCTCAACCGGCAGATAAACCATCATATCCCCCAGCGTGTGGGAACCCTTGGGCACCCACAACACCAGCCGCACACCGTCGACCACCAGTTCAGTCAGTGTCTCCTGGGCATAGGTAACAGTGGCCGCAACCGGCTTGGTATTGGGGAATTTGCGCTGGGTCGCTTCCTCGAGAAACGCCAGCCACTCCAGTCCGGTTTCGTCCACCAGCTTCTTGCACTGTTCCGAGCTGATGATGGTGGCGCCCTTGAAGGCGATATTGCCCAGCACATGATCGCCGTGGTGATGGGTGTTAATGACGTGGGTCACCGGCTTGGGCGTGATTTTCGCCACCGCCTGCTTCAGATGTTCGCCGATCTCATCGCTGAATCCGGTGTCGATCAGAATCACCCCTTTGTCGCCGATGATCACCGTGCTGTTCGCCATGTAACCCTGGTTGAAACGGGTGGGCAGCTCCAGCGGCCCGAGCAGGGCATACACACGCTCGTTGATTTTCACCACTTCCGGCGGGTCCAGCGGGTAGCGGCGTTTTTCCGCGGCATGGCTGGGAGTCATTACCATCATCAGAAACAATAAAAACAGCAAACGCCTCATACACCGACCCCTTCAACAATTCACCCCCATCGAACGAGTGATGAGCTTAATGATCCTACAAAACTCAGTTGAGGTGCACAGATTGAGCGCAATGCGAATGCTCATGCTCCTTTCCCTCATCCCCGGCCCTTCTCCCGGAAGGAGAAGGGTTGGGGTGAGGGAACACGGTTTCTGTAGGCCAACCAACTGAGGAATATAGGATGATATAACAGGCTGAGAGCGCTCGGGAGTACGGCAGACCACAGCCGCGGAAAACAAGCGATGGGGAGGCTACGCTGCGTCTGCTATAAAGAACAATGGAGGAAAAAACCATGAAGAACCCAACCCTGCATCAAGCAGCACTCATCCTGCTCAGCGCCACCCTGCTCTGCGGCTGCTCACCCAAGGGCGTCAGCTATAAGCGCGAAGTAGAACCCATACTCAAACAGAATTGCCATGCCTGCCACTTGCCCGGCGGCGATGGTCAAACCAAAAGCGGCCTCGACATGAGCAGCTACAACAACCTGATGAAAGGCACCAAATTCGGCCCCATCATCAAACCGGGAGACAGCCTCAGCAGCGTGTTAATCATGCTGGTGGAAGGACGCGCCGATCCCTCGATCCGCATGCCGCACGATGGCAAACGCATGGAGGGGAAGGATATACAGACGTTGAAAAGCTGGGTGGAACAGGGGGCGAAGAATAACTAAGGGCACCTGTATAAACTCTCTGTGAGTCGGCTGAAGGCGACCGAGTTTTTCTCCTTCCCCTTCAGGGGGAAGGTTGGGATGGGGGTGGGGGTTGCACTGCACTCCTCTGCACCACCACTCAAACCCATCCCCACCCTAGCCCTCCCCTTGAAGGGGAGGGAAGCTACGGCTGTCTTCACCAAACTCGCATGACCGCATGCATAGGTCAAACCTTGGCGAGCCCCCGGCCAGGGATTTACTCGTTGAATTATAGAGGCGCCCTAACTTATATAGGCACAACCCCTACCGCGTGACCGATCGCACCCCGTGGAACGCGGGTTATTTCTTCGACAACTTGTCCAGTTGCACCTTGGCCGCCTTGTTGCCCTTGGCGGCGGATTTTTCGAAAAGATCGCGTGCCACCGCCTTGTCCTGCGTAACACCCTCGCCCAGCAGGTACATCAAACCGAGGTGAAATTGCGCACAGTCATCCGTTCCCGCAGCCAACGGTTGCAAGATGGACAGCGCCTTCTTGTAGTTCCCCTCGGCGCTGGCGGTTATCCCATCGTTGCAGTCGGCCGCATGTGCCGCAGCCGCGAACAAAAAAGTGCAACAAACCACCCCGAATAAGTTACGCATACGATCTCTCCACAATTGGCTCCCGCCCGTACAGGGACATCGAGCGCGGCTACAAAAAAGCGGCCATTCTTTCATGACGTTTGAATCTTGGCAACACGATCCGCACTTCTAATCCCGATTTGGCGCGTTGCTGCCAGATACTCAGAAATCTTTGTCAATGACGGATCATCTGACCCAGTGCGACCCTGAAGCGCCGGTTATGCCTAGGCATACCAAGCGTCTCTTTTTCAAACAATGAACGACCACTCAATGCTCCATATCTGAAGGGTTTCAGGCGTTATAGACAAAAAGATAGCCGAGACCACAGTCATTCTTAAAAAGATCAATAAAAAAGCGTAGGGTCTATATTTGTAGATTTGTATCGATATGCTATTAGCTGTCAGTTATATTGTGTGAGCGCTTCACTTTTATCGTGTTTCTGTCAGCCAAATAACACGCATTTTACTTTCTTGTGATCTTAAAAAATGGATTCCCCCGCCTCACTCTCCTTCACCGCCTTTCTCCATTGCGCAGACTACTCGCTGCTCCGATGCCTCACGGCCGATCCCGAGCAGGCCCGCCACGCCCCGAACAAAGCACCGCGCCAGGTCAAGTCCGGCCACTTCGTTGAGGTTCTTCCGACGCCTCTGCCGAACCCCCGTTACGTCATCCACAGCCGAAATTTCTTCCGTGAGCTGAGCTTGTCCGAAAGCGCCGCCGGTGAAGATTCTTTCATGCGATTCTTTACGGGCGATCCGGCACTTGCCGTGGATGCCGCAAACGCCGATGTCGCGTCCCCTCACGTACTAACCAGCGGTTGGGCAAGCGGCTACGCCCTGAGCATCTATGGGCAAGAGATGTACCATAACTGCCCCTTCAAAAACGGCAACGGCTATGGGGACGGGCGCGCCATTTCCGTGCTCGAGGTGCTGCTCTCTAACGGTCATCGCTGGGAGTTCCAACTCAAGGGCGGTGGCACGACGCCTTATTGCCGCGGTGGCGATGGCCGTGCGGTGCTGCGGTCCAGTATCCGCGAGTTCCTTGCCTCGGAAGCGATGGCGGCGCTGGGGGTGCCTACCTCCCGGGCACTCTGCCTGTTTGTCTCCCGCAGCGAAACCATCTCGCGTCCCTGGTACTCCCCGGGCGCCAAAACAGAAGAGCCGGACCGCATGGTGGATGAGCCGGCCGCCATCACGACGCGCGCCGCCCCCTCCTTCCTCCGCGTCGGGCAGCTCGAACTATTCGGACGGCGGGCGAGGAAAAACGAGCATCCGCGCGCCCTCGCGGAACTCGAAACGATCTTCCTGCATACGCTAGAACGAGAGTACCCGGAAATCGCCGCCCAGTTGAGCCACCCCGAGGCAACGCTTAGCGACAAAGTCTTCGCCGTCACGCGGGAGTTCGGCGCGCGCCTGTCACGGTTGGCCGCCCATTGGATACGGGTGGGGTATTGCCAGGGAAACTTCAACAGCGACAACTGCTCACTCGGCGGGCGGACGCTGGACTACGGGCCTTTCGGCTTCATCGAGGCGTATGACCCGATGTTTCAGATGTGGATCGGCGGCGGAGAGCACTTTTCCTTCATGAACCAGCCGATGGCTGCTGTGACAAATTTCAAAATGTTCTGCACGGCCTTGGTTCCGCTACTTGGTCAGGATGCTCAAGCGATTCAGGAGATGGAAAAAATCTTGGAGGCCCTGCCGGAGATCATGAACCGTGAGATGAATCACATGTGGGCGGAAAAAATGGGCCTTGCAGAGTTTCGCACAGAACTTTTCGCGGAGCTTCACGCACTCATGGCGGAAACACCGGTGGACTATACGATCTTCTGGCGGGAGATCTCGAATCTGCCCGGGGATGTGGCGGCACTTCGTTCCAGCTTCTACGAGACACGCGGGGACTATGCTCAGGACAGCGTCGCGATGGAGGCTCGCTGGGCGGTGTGGCTGCAGAAGTGGCATGCGGCGCTGGAACAAGAAGGACGCGAGCCGGCGGACGTGTCGGTGGCAATGAAAAGAGTCAACCCCAAGTACATTCCGAGGGAATGGATGATGGTAGAGGCGTATCGAAGCGCCACTGATGCTGGTGATTATAGACTTGTGCAGAAATTGCACGATGTTCTAGAAGACCCATACGGCGAACAGTCGGAGTCGGTGGCGGCGCTATACTACAAAAAGAAGGAGGGGAAATTCTTTGACTTGGGGGGTACGTCGCACTGCAGCTGCTCGTCGTAGGGGCAGAAAGGGTCTGTCGCGATAACGGGGTCTGGCGGAAAAGAGTTGCGGAGGGTGTCCTCGATTTTGTGTAATCGGGTTATCGTTTAATGCTGCGGCATGCGCTCATCAAACATGATGGTAAACCCGGATCTCGGGGTCAAGTCTAGCTACCCGGATCTCGGGGTCAAGTCTAGCTATGTAGCTCTCAACGACAGCTACTAGCCAACAACGGGACGATCACCGCTACTCCGCTGAATGGCCGAATGTGGCACAAAATACTCAGTCGCCGAACGAACCAATGTAGAACACCATGACCTCGTCGTCGCAACCCCATTCAGCAACATAAAGCATCACCCCTGAAACGAATACCTGGTTACTATGCGGCCTGCAGCAGAAACTCGACTTTCACAGCCTCAAACGGAAAGACGATACGACCATCCTCCGAACGGTCGAGCACTCCTGCATTAAGCAAAGCAGTCACATCGCCGTGTACGGCCTTTACGTCGCGCCCAGCACGACGAGCGGCCTCGCGAATGGAAACTGGCCCGGCTCCGCAGAGTACTTTGAGTAACTCCCAGCGCTTTTCAGTCAGAACTCGCCAGAGTAGCTCAGGTGTGGCGAAGCTGATGCGTGCAGACTTCTGAGATTTTCCTGTTTTCCAGGCTTGGGAAAAATCCGCCATTGCATCAGCGGGTGGTCGCACATCAAGGATTATGGTTTTCATGGTTCCACCTCGCGATGTCATGTTGAAAGTCGGCGATCAATTGATCCGGGGTCGCGAACGTATAAGCACGCTCTTTTCCTGCGAAGTGCCGGTGATCTCCTTTCCCGGCCTCGTTGTCGTAGCGCAGAACACATTCTCCGTGAACGACATACGCCAACCTGTATTTGTATCGATGCAACGACCCTTCAAGTGGCTTTTGGAGTCGCCAAAGCACCAATTCAGCGAATGCTGTTTCTGAATAAACAATTCGGGTACGAATAAGCTCAACGGCCTTCATGTTGGAGAAATTACCAACATTGCCAGATGTTGTCAATAACTCCAACAGTCACTTGCAAGATCGTAGCTGGGGTTCGCATGCTCACCACCAGCCTACGTAATGGTTATGTGGCTTGCAACAACCGGCACCAACAAACATGTTTGCACACCCGGTGTGGCTACCGCCCGCGCTCGCTACCCCAGAGGTATTTGTGCAACTGGGTCTGCAACCGCACCGGCAGCCGGTCACGCAGTATCCAGTCGGCAAGTTGCGTCGCTTCCAGCTTGCCATGGACCGGGGAAAACAGCACCTGGCAGCGCTCGTTCAGCCGGTGTTCGAGCAGCTTCTGTTTGGCCCACACATAGTCTGCTTCGTCGCACAGCACGAACTTGAGTTCGTCATGCGGGGTCAGTAGTGGCAGATTTTCCCAGCGGTTTTTTTCCACTTCACCGGAGCCAGGGGTCTTGATGTCGACGATGCGTGAGACGCGCGCATCGACCTTGGCTATATCGAGTGCACCGCTGGTTTCCAGCGACACGGAATAGCCTGCATCGCACAGCGCTTGCAGCAGGGGGATACAATTTTTCTGGGCCAGGGGCTCGCCGCCGGTGACGGTGACGTAGCGCGGCTGGGACTGCGCCACTTGCTCCAGGATGGTTGCGATGGATAACGTCTCGCCGCCCTGAAAAGCATAATCGGTATCGCAGTAGCCGCAGCGCAACGGGCAGCCGGTGAGGCGCACAAATACGGTGGGTAATCCAGCACGACTGGTTTCACCCTGCAGGGAGAAAAAAATCTCCGTTATGCGCAGCGTTTGCGCAGGGGTGGAGGTTGGAGTTTCAAGCGAGACTGCCTGCGGCATCAATCTAAATTCCTAAGTTGGGCGGTCTACAGAAACCGTGTTCCCTCATCCCCGGCCCTTCTCCCGGAAGGAGAAGGGAGAAAAACCCCTCTCCTTCCGGGAGAGGGGTAGGGGTGAGGGAAAGGCGCATGAATATTCGCATTGCGCACAATCCGAGCAACTCAAATGAGTTTTTCAGGATCAATCTAGTCCCAAGCGCTACTTGATGCTGCTCAAGCGCTTCTTCGCCAGGTCAGTGGCGGGGCTGACTGGGTATTTCGCCACCAGTTCTTCCAGCGTTTTTTTGGCACCGGCATTGTCCGCCAACTCCAGTTGGCTGCTCGCCAGATTCAGCATGGCGTCGGGTGCTTTCTGATTGCCCGGATAGGTGCTGATCAGTTTCTGCTGGGCAGCAATGGCGGACTTGAAATCATGCAGGTTGAAGTAGGCGTTTCCGATCCAGTATTGGGCATTGGCAGCCAGATTGCTCTTGGGATAGCCGCCGATAAAATTCTGGAAACCGGCGATTGCTCCCTGGTAATTACCGAGTTTGAACAAGTTAAGCGCGGCATCATAGTTGCGGGTTTCGGCAGCGGGATCGCCAGCCGCCACAGGCACGGCACCACCCATCACCACCGCCGCAGGGGCAGCAGCGGGAGCAACCGCCGCAGCGCCGGAGCGCTCCAGGTTACGCAACCGCGTATCCAGATCGAGGTACAGATCTTTCTGCTTTTTTTGCGTGGTCTCGATGTCGTGCGCTTGCACTTCGCCCTGGCCGCGCAGCTTGGCCATATCGGCTTTAAGCGCTTCCACCTGGGACAGCAGCTCCACCAGATTCTGGTTGCGCAAAGTCGTTTCCAGCCGGGTCAATCCCTCTTCGAATTTGGCCATGCGCGCATCCGATGCTTGCCCCTGCTGCTGGAGCTGTTGCTGCAGCTTGCTCAACTGCTGCTGCAACTCACCGATTTTCTTTTGTGCCTCGTCATCGGTAAACAACGCGGCATGGGTGAGGCCGATGCTGTTCACGCACAGAAACGCTGCAAGGAGAAACTGGCGCATTTTTTAATCGCCTTGATAGACGATGTCGGTGCGGCGGTTTTCCTTCCAGGAGGCTTCATCGTGGCCGGCTGCCCTGGGTTTTTCTTCACCAAAACTGACTGCTTCGATCCGGCTTTCCGGCACGCCCAGCACCGTCATGATTTTCTTCACGCTGTCGGCACGGCGCTGGCCCAGAGCGATGTTGTATTCGCGGCTGCCGCGTTCGTCGCAGTTGCCTTGCAGGGTCACCTTGGCATCCTTATTCCCAGCCGCATATTTGGCGTGGGCCTCAACCAGGGCGCGCTGCTCCGGCTTCACATCCGAGCTATCGTATTCAAAGAAAACGCTGCGCTTGGACAGGATATTATTGGGATCCTTAAGGGGGTTGCCGGTCATAGGTGCCTGAGTCATGGGCGTGGTCTGCGTAGTCTCCGCTTTTGGCGCAGTGGAGGGTTCCGCCGCCTTGGCCTGAGTGCCCACCGCCCGCTCTTCTACCGCTGCCTTGGATTCTTCCTTGACCTGTTTGGCGCATGCTCCCAGCAACATCACCAGCACCACGCTCAGCATTATCTTGTTCATTTTCGTTTCTCCTTTCAGTTGTTATTACTGACAACAAGAACTACAAAACCCATTCCCCTACTTTGTTTTCGGCAACGGCCCCCACGCCGGTTCACGCACTTCGCCCGACTGCACCGACAAGCGCTGCTTGGTCCTGCCGTCGCTCGATACCGCCGCCAATATGCCACGACCACCAATTTGAGTAGCATACAGAATCATCTTGCCGTTGGGCGCAAAGCTGGGCGACTCGTCCTCGCGCGTGTCGGTCAAAACCTGCATTTGCCCGGAGTCGATTTCCTGCAGCGCGACGTGGAACTCACCGCCACTGCGCTGGATGAAAGTAAAGCTTTTACCATCCGGGCTGAAGCGCGGCGAGACGTTGTAACTGCCCTCAAAGGTGAGGCGCTGTGCCTCGCCGCCGACAGCGGGCATGCGATAGATTTGCGGACTGCCGCCGCGGTCCGAGGTGAAGATCAGCCATTTGCCATCGGGGGAATACGCCGGCTCGGTGTCGATCCCGCTACTGTAGGTCCAACGCGCAAGATTGCTGCCATCGCTGTTGATCAAATAAATTTGCGAGGGGCCATCGCGCGTCAGCACCACCGCCATGCGCCTGCCATCCGGGGACCAGGCCGGAGCGCTGTTGCTGCCTTTGAAATTGGCTACGATTTCGCGCTGGCCGGTAGCCAGCGACTGCACGTAAACCATCGGCTTTTTCTTTTCGAAGGAAACATAAGCGAGCTGCGTGCCGTCAGGCGACCAGGTCACCGACATCAGAGGCTCATAGGTAGTGACGATGGTTTTGGCGCCCTGGCCATCCGCATCCGCCACCTGCAATTCATACTTCTTGCCCTGCTTGATGATGTAGGCAATGTGGGTGCTGAACACACCCACATCACCGGTCAGCTTTTCATAAATCACGTCGGCGATCTTGTGCGCCGTGGCGCGCAACTGGTCGGGGGCCACGGTATAACTGAAACCGCTGATCTGCCCCTGCTTGACCGCATCCAGCAAACGGAAGCGAATTTCCACCTGGCCGTTGGGTAATTTTTGCGTGCTGCCGATCACCAGCACATCGGCATTGCGACTGCGCCAATCCGGGTAGCGCACTTCACCCGGCTCGTGCGGCTGCGGCACGACGCTGCGCCCATCGATCAGCTTGAACAGCCCGCTGCGCTGTAAATCTGCACCCACCACGCTGGTCAGATTTTGTGGCAGCGTTTCTTCCTGGGCGAAGGGGACAATGGCGATGGGGATCTGGTTGGAAGCGCCGCCGATGATCTCGATGGTCATGGCGGCATGGGCGGCCTGAGCGGCAAACAGCAAGGATAGCAGCCCAAGCAGAGGCGCCCAACACCATCCTTTCATAAGATTTTTTTCCAATTTCATCAGTGAACTATTCTAGCATGACAATGTTTTATCCCTGCTCCCTGGGCCGGAACTGCAAATGCAGTTCGCGAAACTCGCGGAACAGATTCTGATCGGGCGGCAACGGCAGCGGCTGCGCCTTGTAGATGGCATTCTCCACCGCCCGGTCATAGGCTGGCTGGCCGCTGCTGCGGGTAAGCTTCACTGTCAACACATCGCCGCTGGGCAACACCACCACATCGAATTCGGCCTGCGGATTACCGGCCAAATCCGGCGGCAGAATGACCCGCCCCTGAATTTTCGCCCGTATCCGGTCCTTGTATTCACCGACGACTCTGGCCTGCGCTGATGCATGTTGCGCCAGTATCTGCTGCTGCAACACCTGCTGCTGCCGTTGCTGCTCGGCCTGACGCATTTGCTCAGACTGGATTTGCTGCTGCAGCTTCAACTCCTGCTGTTTAAGCTCTGTCTGTTTCAGTTCTTCCTGGCGTTTTTTATCTTTCTGCTGCAGCGCGATATCCGGCTTTTCCACGGCAAGCTTGGGTTCCGGCGCAGCTTTCGGCGGAAGCTTCACCGGCTCGCGCTCAACCCGCTTCGGCTCGTGAACTGGCGGCTGCACCGGGGGCGCAACGGTCGGCAGGCTATCCCACAAATCTACTGTCACTGCCGCCGGTTCTTTGTTCTGCCACTGCACGCCGAACACCAGCAAGCCGAAAAACAACACATGCACCAGCAGCGCCAGTATCCCGGCAGGCAATCTGCCCGGCTCCTCGCGGTACACCATCAGCCGGACCGGGGCTTGGCCAGCAGCCCGACCTTCTTCACCTGATTCTGCTGCAGGATATCCATCACATTCATCACTTCTTCATAACGCACGTTCTTGTCGGCAGAGATCACCACCGGCTGTTCCGGGTTGCGCGCCTGCTTATCCTTGACCGCTTGCACCAGTTCGGCACGCGACACTTTACGCTCTGACATGCCTTGTTCCCGGTCGCGCAGACGCATCGTATGATCCGCCCTGATCTCCACTTCCAGCGGCGCCACCGGGACTTTCAGCGACTGCCCCACCTGCGGCAGCTCAATCTGGCCGGGGTTGATCAGCGGTGCGGTAATCATGAATATCACCAGCAACACCAGCATCACGTCGATGTAAGGCACGACGTTGATCTGGTTCATCGCTTTGCGCGGGCGGCGGGTTGCGATCATTGGAAATCGAAATCCGAATGGACAGGATTAACAGGATTTTTCAGGATTAACAAAACCTGCCCCCTTCACAGAAATAATCCTGTAAATCCTGAGAAATCCTGTTAATCCTGTCTATTGCTTTCAAGCGTGCACCTGCCACCGCAGAATATTGGAGCACTCCCCCATGAATCTGTCGAAGCGGATCCGCCATACCATCACAGAAACAATCCTGTGAATCCTGAAAAATCCTGTTAATCCTGTCCATTGCCTTCAAGCGTGTACCTGCCGCTGCAATATATTGGAAAACTCTTCCATGAAGCTATCAAAACGGATCGCCAACCGATCAATGTCATGCGTGTATCGGTTATAAGCGACCACTGCGGGAATCGCTGCGAACAGGCCCATCGCCGTCGCCACCAACGCTTCGGCAATACCCGGTGCAACATGGGCCAGGGTCGCTTGCACCACATTGGATAAGCCGCGGAATGCATTCATGATGCCCCACACGGTGCCGAGCAACCCAACGTAGGGACTCACCGAACCCACTGTGGCGAGGAACGACAGGTGCGATTCCAGCGTGTCCATTTCGCGGTGATAGGTTGCACGCATGGCGCGGCGGCTGCCGTCCAGGATGGCTTTGACGTCCATGCCGGGTTGGCGTTTGAGCTTCATGAACTCACGGAAACCCGCTTCGAAAATTCGCTCCATGCTGCCGTGTTTGGCACGTCCGCCGCTCGCCTGCTGATACAGGGTGTTCAGGTCGGCGCCGCTCCAGAATTCGCGCTCGAAAGCCTCGGACTGCGCAACCGCGTTCTTGATCGCGAACTGTTTGAGGAAAATATACCACCAGGACATCAGCGAGCCGAGCAACAGCAGTAACAGCACCAGTTGCACCACCACGCTGGCATTGGTGACCAGGCTAAGAAATGATAAATCTTGGGAGAGGCTGATATTCAATGTTTGTTTCCCCGTTATTGTTCTATGGCTTCACTCTGCGGCGATCACGCGTTCTTTGATGACCATCGGTATTTTAACTGGCTTGAATGTCTGCGCGTTGACACACACCAGCTTCACTTCCCCCTGCACCAGCAGTTCGTCGTCGCCCCCATCCACCGGACGCGCCACCGTCTGCGCCACCACAATCTGGCTCCCGCCATGCAGGGCCGGTACAACACTCACCGTAAGCAGATCGTTGAAGCGGGCCGGGCGCAGATATTCCATATGCACTTCGCGCACCACGAAGATGACATGATGCTCCTCCAGAAGTTCATTCTGCTCGAAGCCTAACTCGCGCAACCATTCGGTCCGGGCGCGCTCCAGATACTTGAGGTAGTTGGCGTAGTACACCACCCCGCCCGAATCGGTGTCCTCGTAATAGATGCGCACCGGCCAATGAAAAGCCATGAGCGTTCCTACACAACAAACATCACTGCGTTTCTTCCCACAACGCGCCGTTGCTGGCAGATTGTGGCGCCTTGAGACCGAAATGCTGGTAGGCGATCAGGGTTGCCATACGGCCGCGCGGGGTGCGCTGCAAATAACCTTGCTGGATCAGAAACGGCTCCAGCACGTCTTCAATGGTGTCGCGTTCTTCGCCAATCGCTGCCGCCAGATTGTCCAGCCCCACCGGCCCGCCGCCAAATTTCTCCAGCACCGCACTCAATAGCTTGCGGTCCATCACATCCAGCCCGGCCGCATCCACATCCAGCATCAGCAGCGCGGCATCCGCCACTTCCCGGCTGACGATGCCGTTCGCGCGCACCTCGGCAAAATCCCGCACCCGGCGCAGCAAGCGATTGGCGATGCGCGGGGTGCCGCGCGAGCGGCGCGCGATCTCCAGCGAACCGGCTTCGGCGACATCCATTTTCAGCAATCCCGCTGAACGGGCAACGATCTGCTGGAGCTCTTGCGGCGTGTAAAACTCCAGCCGCGCCACGATGCCGAAACGGTCGCGCAGCGGATTGGTCAGCATGCCGGCGCGGGTAGTGGCACCGATCAACGTAAAAGGCGGCAGATCAAGCTTGACCGAGCGCGCCGCCGGTCCTTCGCCGATCATGATGTCGAGCTGAAAATCCTCCAGCGCCGGATACAGAATTTCCTCCACCACCGGCGAGAGACGATGGATCTCGTCGATGAACAACACGTCGTTGGGTTCAAGGTTGGTGAGCAGCGCCGCCAGGTCGCCCGCGCGTTCCAGCACCGGGCCGGAAGTCTGGCGCATGTTCACACCCATCTCGCGTGAAATGATGTGCGCCAAAGTAGTCTTGCCCAAACCGGGCGGGCCGAACAACAGCACGTGGTCGAGCGACTCGCTGCGCTTGCGCGCCGCCTCAATAAAAATTTGCAGTTGGCCGCGCGCCTTTTCCTGGCCGATATATTCATCCAGAAATTTGGGGCGCAGCGCGCGCTCGAATACTTCTTCTTGCGGAGAGTCGGGAGCGGCACTAATCAGGCGGTCGGTTTCGATCATGTTTTGGAGAGCAATTTGAGTGCTTGGCGAATGGCGTCCGACACGGCCGCTTCAGGTGGCAACTGCTTGATGGCCCACTGCGCTTCGCGGTCATTGTAGCCCAAAGCCAGCAGCGCATTCAGCACGTCACTGCCGGGCGTGGGCGCGGCTGCCGGGGCACCAGGCACCGAAATGCCCGTGGCGATTTTGTCGCGCAATTCCAGCACCAGCCGTTCGGCGGTTTTCTTGCCGATACCCGGCACCTTGGTCAGCCGCCCCACGTCCTGCAGTGCCACTGCCTGCGCCAGATCCGCCGCGCTCATGCCGGACAAAACAGCCAAGGCCATTTTCGCCCCCACCCCGCTGATCTTGAGCAATTGCCGGAACAACTGACGCTCTTCCTCGCTGCCAAAACCATATAGCAGATGGGCATCCTCGCGCACAATGAGATGGGTATGCAGGGTGACGCGTGCCCCGTTGGCGGGAAGGTGATAGAAGGTGCTCATCGGCACGTCGATTTCGTAGCCGACCCCGGCCACATCAACCAGTAATTGCGGCGGTCGCTTTTCCAGCAGGGTACCCGTGATACGTCCGATCAAATCAACCTCCCGTTGCGCATCCGATAACCCGCCGTTGCCAGCTTGCCCAAGCCCTGCCCGCCGTGGGCGTGGCAGATGGCGCAGGCTAGCGCATCCGCAGCATCGGCCTGCGGGTTGCCTTCCAGCTTCAACAAGCGTCGCACCATTTCCTGCACCTGCTCCTTGGCGGCGTGGCCGTTGCCCACCACCGCTTGTTTCACTTGCAATGCAGTGTACTCAGCCACCGGCAGATTATTCAGCACCACGGCGCAAATCGCCGCACCCCGCGCCTGCCCCAGGAGCAATGTGGATTGAGGATTTACATTGACGAATACTTTCTCGATGGAAACCTGCTCAGGCTGATAGCTTGCAATCACCTCGCCCAGGCCGTCCAGAATCGTCTTCAACCGCAGTGCCAGATCCCCCCTTGCGGGTGTGCGGATGCAGCCGCTACTCACGTAGCTCAACTTCTGGCCGACCTTTTCTATCAGGCCAAATCCCGTCACCTGCAGGCCGGGGTCAATGCCAAGGATGCGAATGGGTTCGCTCACTTAAAAATGATTACGCTTCCTCGATCACTGCCGAGGTATAGACTTCCTGCACATCATCCAGACTTTCCAGCGCGTCCAGCAGCTTCTGCATCTTCACCGCATCGTCGCCGGTAAAGACGGTTTCAGTGCTTGATTTCATGGTCACTTCGCCGAACTCTGCCTTGAATCCGGCCTTTTCCAGCACTTCCTTGACCGTCACGAATTCATAGGGCGCGGTCACCACTTCAATACTGCCGTCGTCATTCGTCACCACATCCTCGGCGCCGGCTTCCAGAGCGGCTTCCATCAACTTGTCCTCGTTCGTGCCGGGTGCGAACACCAGTTGCCCGCAGTGTTTGAACAGGAACGCCACCGAGCCATCCGTACCCAGGTTTCCTCCAAATTTAGTAAAGGCATGACGCACATCCGCCACAGTGCGGACGCGGTTGTCGGTGAGGCAATCCACCATCACCGCGGCACCGTTGATGCCATACCCTTCGTAGCGGATTTCCTCGTAATTCACCCCTTCCAGATCGCCGATACCGCGCTTGATGGCACGCTCGACGTTGTCCTTGGGCATGTTCTGATCATACGCCTTGTCGATCGCCAGGCGCAGGCGCGGATTGGTGGAAACGTCGCCACCGCCAAGCTTGGCAGCAACCGTAATCTCCTTGATCAAGCGCGTGAAAATCTTGCCGCGCTTGGCATCCGTCGCGGCCTTCTTGTGCTTGATGTTTGCCCATTTACTATGACCTGCCATAACGCCCTCGATATCCCGAAACCCCGCTCCCGGCGGAGTCTCTCTGTGTTCATGAAAGGCTGAATATTAGCACTGCGCCGGAGTTTTATAAATCAAAAAGGCTATCCGCACTGGCGAATCATTCCTGACGCCGCTCCATCCGTTCCTTGCTATCCCGCGCATAACCGACCATGCCCATCAAAAAACGCACCAACCCGTAACTCAGCCAGGTTCCGAAACGTAACAGCAGCGACTGCCGCCGCCACTTTTCCGGCTGGATGAGACGCGCGCCTTCCTGCATGGCAAGTTCAAGACTTTGCCGCAACTCGCCGGAGAACTCAGGATTCTCCACCACCACATTGGCTTCACGTGACACCAGCAAGCTGAAAGGGTCGATATTGGAAGATCCCACTGTAGCCCAGTGGCCATCAATCACCGCGACTTTGGCGTGCATGAAACCCTTGTGATATTCGTAAATTTCCACTCCGGCCTCAATGAGGCTGCCATACAGGGCGCGCGAGGCGTAATGCAACAACACATATTCGACCCGCCCTTGCATCAGCAGCAACACCCGCACACCGCGGCCCGCTGCGTCGATCAAGGCATGACGAAATTGGGCGCCGGGGAAAAAATAAGCATTTGCAATCACGATTTCGGATTGTGCAGCACCGATCGCCCGCAGATACGCTTCTTCAATATCGCGGCGGTGACGGATGTTGTCCCGCACCAGGAACGCTGCCCGTATGTCGCCACAGGGCTCGGCCACAACCGGAATATGCGCACCATGTTTCCACGCCTGGCGGAAATGGGTCCAGGCGACACGCGCCCACAAGCGCTGCATCGCGCGCCGGATGGGTTGCAGCAACGGTCCCTGCACCGCCACCGCGTAATCGAAACGGGGAGGAATCTGGTCGGGGGTGTCCATGTCGTCGATGATGTTGATGCCCCCGATGAAAGCCAGCCGGGCATCCACCACCGCGAGTTTGCGATGCATGCGGTGCAAGCGGAAGCGCCTGATGCGAAAAAAACCGATTTCGGGGCGGAACTTGAGCAAGCGTACCCCGGCTTGCAGCATTTCATCGATCAGTTGCTTCGACAGATTTTTGGAGCCGAACCCGTCCACCATGACATGCACCAGCACGCCTCTGCGTGCGGCGCGCATCAAGGCGGCAGCGATGCGCCGTCCGGTTTGATCGTGCTCGAATATGTAACTTTCCAGAAAAACTTCCCGCTGCGCCTCGTCCAGAGCCTGTTCCAACGCAGGGAAATATTCGGTGCCGTTGCGCAACAAGGTGATGCTGTTGCCGGCCAGAAAATGGGGTTTGTGTCCAGGATCATCCCACCCCGATGCCGCCGGTGGCAGGTCACTCATATGCGAGTCATGGTTGCGGACAAAACAGCGTGGTCGGAGATTTTTGCCCAGGCATTCCCGTGCAGCACATGTGCCTGTTGCACATGAAAACCGCGCACATAAATCCGATCCAGATGGAATAGCGGCAACCGTGCCGGATAGCTGCGTGCGGATTTACCTTGAGTCAGCTCGAATACTTCGTTCAGGCGCAGATCCTGGACCAGGAGATCGTTGGCCCGGATACGCCAATCGTTGAAATCACCCGCGATGACAAGCGGCGCATCATCCGGCACCAGACGTTGAATGCGGTCGCGCAACAACAACAGCTGTTTGGTGCGTCCACGGGAAAACAAGCCCAGATGGACGCACACGCAGTGCAGGTTCTGCTCCCAACCCGGTACTTCCAATTCGCAGTGCAGCATGCCGCGCTGTTCGAAGCGGTGTGCCGAGATGTCTTCGTTCTCCCAGCGCAGTATCGGGAAACAGCTCAAAATCGCATTGCCATGATGACCTTCATCGTACACGGCGTTCTTGCCATAGGCGAAGTCGGTCCACACTGAATCGGCAAGGAACTCATACTGCGGCGCATGCGGCCAGTTTTCATAGGTCAAGGCATGCGCATCGTGTGTTCCCACCACTTCCTGCAAGAACACCACATCCGCATGCAAGGCCTGAAGTTTCTCCCGCAGTTCATGCATTACCATGCGCCGGTTAAAGCGCGAGAAACCTTTGTGGATGTTGTAGGTGGCAACGTGCAGATTCAACGTCATGATCAATGCACAACCAAAATGGAGTTGATTAGACTATATTGACTTGGCCCGCCAATTTCAAGATAAAGACTAGTGAGAGGGCATCAAGCCTTATCTGGCGCATCAGCTAACTTAAGAATAGCAGAGGCGTTGCTCGGGGAAAACACGACCTGCGCTGCTTCCTTCCAGGGCAACCAACGGTGAGCCAAATGTTCTCTGGGGGCAACAGTAATCGGGAGCGGTTGCGACACCCGCAAAGCAAAAACATGCTCGGTGTTGTGCGTTACCCCAGGCGCATAACGGTGACGCCATTCCGGGTAGATTTCGTAGACGTTACAGGTTTGCAGATCACTCAGTTCGTAGCTTTCCGTATTCAACCCGGTTTCTTCCTTAACCTCGCGCCGCGCCGCCTGCTCCGGGGTTTCACCCGGATCCAGGCTGCCTGTCACCGACTGCCAGTAACCGGGGTGATCGGCCCGTTCCAGCAGCAGAATTTGCATATCTGGCGTGTGGATGACCACCAGAACTGAGACGGGGATTTTATGATTTTCCACCACGACGTTCCACTCCCTTTCCCTTGATGGGAAAAAGCGCCAACGCATCTTGTTCCTCCCCCTTCAAGGGGGAGGGTAGGAGGGGGATGGGGTTGGTATCATGCACCTAACCCATCCCCACCCCAACCCTCCCCTTGAAGGGGAGGGAGCAATGCTTTGGGGCATCTAGAATAGCGTTTATGCCCTTGCCGAAGAAACATCCAATGCAGAAAATGATCAGCCTTTAGCCGCTTCCACTTGCCGCAATCGAATATGCAATTCGCGCAGTTGCTTCTCGTCCACCACATTGGGTGCCTGCGTCATCAGGTCATTGGCGCGCTGAGTCTTGGGGAAGGCGATCACGTCGCGAATCGATTCCGCCCCGACCATCAGCGTGACCAGCCGATCCAACCCGAACGCCAAGCCGCCGTGGGGAGGCGCGCCATACTGCAGCGCATCCAGCAGAAAGCCGAACTTTTCCTGGGCTTCCTCTGGTGAAATATTGAGGGCGCGGAACACCTTGGACTGCACTTCTTCGCGATGGATACGCACCGAACCGCCGCCAATTTCCCAGCCGTTCAGCACCATGTCATAGGCTTTGGACAAGGCCTTGCCGGGGTCGCTTTGCAGCCGATCCTCATGCCCTTCCGCAGGGGCGGTAAAGGGGTGATGCAGTGCCTGCCAGCGGTTATTTTCCTCGTCGCGCTCGAACATGGGGAAATCCACCACCCACAGCGGCTTCCATTCCTTGACCGCGAAGCCGCGCTCGTGACCGGCTTTGGCACGCAGGGCGCCAAGGGCCTCGTTAACGATCTTGGTTTTGTCGGCACCGAAAAACACCAGGTCGCCGTCGGTGGCGCCGGTACGCTCAATCACCGCTTTCACCGTGGCTTCCGGCAGGAATTTCAGGATCGGCGATTGCAGGCCGTCCATGCCCTTGGCGATCTCGTTGACCTTGATGTAGGCCAAGCCCTTGGCACCGTAAATCTTGACGAACTCGGTGTAGTCGTCGATATCCTTACGCGACAGCGTCCCGCCCTGCGGCAGGAGCAGCGCAGCCACGCGCCCGTCGGGCAGATTCGCCGCTTCACGGAACACCTTGAAATCAACCTCGCGCATGATGTCGGTCAGTTCGACGATTTCCAGCGCCACGCGCATGTCCGGCTTGTCCGAACCATAGCGCAACATGGCTTCTTGGAAAGTCATGCGGGGAAACGGATTGGGGAGGTCCACGTCCATAACTTTCTTGAACACCTGGCGGATCATCTCTTCCACCATCGCCATGATTTCAGCTTCGCTCATGAATGAGGTTTCGATATCCACCTGGGTGAATTCGGGCTGGCGGTCAGCGCGCAAATCTTCGTCGCGGAAACATTTGGTGATCTGGAAATAGCGGTCGAAGCCGGACACCATCAGCAGTTGCTTGAACAGCTGCGGCGACTGCGGCAAGGCGTAGAACATGCCGGCATGCACCCGTGATGGCACCAGATAGTCGCGCGCACCTTCCGGTGTGGAGCGGGTCAGCATGGGGGTTTCGAGTTCCATGAAGCCATTAACGTCCAGATAATCGCGGATGGTCTTGGATACGCGGTAGCGCAACTTCATGTGCGACTGCATGATGGGACGGCGCAAGTCCAGATAACGGTAGGTGAGGCGAATGTTTTCCGAGAGTTGCTCGTCGTCCAACTGGAACGGCGGCGTGAGTGAGGCATTGAGAATTTCAATCTCCTGCGCCACCACTTCGATCTCGCCAGTCGGCAGATTGGGGTTCACCGTCCCATCCGGGCGAGCACGCACGCGGCCGGTCACCTTGAGCACGAACTCGTTACGAATGGTTTCTGCGGCGCGGAAAGTTTCGGCCTGTTCCGGATTGCACACCACCTGCACCAACCCTTCGCGGTCGCGCAAGTCGATAAAAATCACCCCGCCGTGGTCACGGCGGCGGTGTGCCCAGCCGCACAAGGTCACGGTCTGGTCCAGATGAACACGGTTAACTACACCGCAATAATGAGTACGCATGAGATTGTTCCAGTTCCTTGATGGGGCTGCGGGAATCGCGGCCAAAATAAAGTTTGCGATTATAGCTGCAATTGAGATGCGTGTTCACTGCACAGCATACGGCAGACAATCAATTGCCGGCATAAACCGCGGCTGGTTCCTCTTTTTCCGGGGAGGCGGCAACGCCCATTGAGACAATGTATTTGAGTGCCTGATCGACAGAGATATCAAGCTCGATCACTTCGCTCTTTTTAACAAAGAAATAAAAGCCATTGACCGGGCTAGGCGTGGTGGGAATAAACACGCCCACGTATTCGTCGTCGAAACGGCTGCCCACTTCGCTGGGCACAACCGTCTGAAATGCCAGCGACCAAGCCTGCGGGTGCGGGTAACGCACCAGCAACACCTTGCGGAACGCTTCTCCGCTCCCGGAAAAAAGTGTATCGCTGACCTGTTTGACGCTGTAGTAAATCGACTTCACTACCGGGATGCGGCCCAGCAACCCTTCCCAGAAGCCAATCAGGCGCTGGCCGACGATGTTCGCAGTGAACAGGCCGGTGATAAAAATCACCAGCAGCGTCAGAATCGTTCCCAGACCGGGGATGTACACACCCATCCAGGACTCGGGCCGATAAACCTTGGGCAGCAGCAACAGGCTCTGATCCATGGAACCGATCAGCAGCTTCACCACCCAGATGGTAATGCCGAGCGGCACCCAGATCAGCAGCCCCGTGATGAAGTATTTTTTCATGCGTCAGAAGGCTTGCATGCCGGGCAAGCGCCGGTGCCACAGGCTGCTGCCGGCTTGGCTTCTTCCTTGGGCTTTGCTCCGCCCTTGAAATCGGTCTGATACCAGCCGCTCCCTTTCAGTTGAAAACCCGCAGCGCTGAGCAATTTGGCAAACGCTTCCTTGCCGCACTCCGGACAGACAGTCAACGGGGCATCACTCATTTTCTGAATGAATTCCTTCTGGAAACCACAGTCAGAACAACGATATTCATAAATCGGCATACAACCTCCACAAACCACAATCTGATCAAGCGGCAACAAGCCGGGCAGAACTAACTTGTTACAATTCAAGGGAGTCAGATTATACCGGAAACTCCCATAACATTCTGGATGTATGGGAGATTGATCGGATTGCAAGGATCGGTCAGGTTTGCGGACTACATCCCCAAAGTCAGGGTGACGAAAGCGCGCTGATCGAACTGATACTCGGGTCGGAATTCGCTGTAATAGCGCAGCGCATTCTGCACCGTCAAGGCAATCTCGTTATGGCTACGATTCGCTCCAAAGCGTTTTGCCAGACGCAGATCAAGCCGGTCATAGCGGGCCACCGGATCACCATCCCCGAGCCAGGTCATGGCACCCACCTTGTAAAACCCGAAACTGCCATCTACACCAGCAGGAAAGCTGTGCGAGACCAGCAGACTTGAAGTATCGCCGGGCCCGGAACGAGCAGTTTCCGTGTCACTTGAATCCAGCTTGAGGAGCCCCTGGCTCAGCACCACCCTGGTTGCCGTGAAAGGCCGCCAATGCACCTGGTATTCAAACCCGCTCATGGTCACGGTGTGCAGGTTGCGATAGGTATAGGCAGTCCCGTCCCCCAACAATTCAACCACGGGCGCGATCGGTACCTTGGTTGAACCGATCAGATCCTTGAAACTATCCTGAAACAGGCGCACATCCAGAGTCACGCCGATATTCCGGAATTCCCCGACATAACCGATTTCCCGCGACAGAATTTCTTCGGGCCGCAACATCCCGGGAGGCGGTACAGAGCGCTGGTCCAGCAAAAATCCACTCCACCTGTAGCTCTGGTTCGACTTCTGCTCGGTGAAAGTGGGCGTGCGCAGGCCTTTGGTGAAACCGATACGAAAAGAATGGTCTGGCGTCGGCAGATAATTCAACGCAAAGCGCGGAGAAACCCCGGTACCTGTAAAATAATGACGCTCTACCATAGCTCCGCCATGAGCGAGCCACTGAGGGGTGATGCGCCACTCCACATGACCAAACAGGCGCTGCGAATCGCCGCTGTAAGTTTCAGTTGTCCCATAGTAGCTCGGCGAGCGTGCCCGATCCTGGCGCAAGCCAATACCCCACACGGCACGCACATTTTTCAGCGGACTCACGATTTGCTGGAACTCGATATCGTCACGGACGGCTGAATAACTGAGGTTAACCGGCAGCACAAAAATAGGTGCCGGCAACCCTGGCGCAGGCCACTCATCCACATTGCGGAAACTGGAATGGAAATATTGCAGGGAAAGTTCATTCTGCGCATCCTGCACCCGGTGCCAGCGTAACTGCGCAAACCCTGCTTCGGTATGGCTCTTGCGGGGAATATCGAAGAAAGGCGTATCGTTGAATCCCTGGCCTTGGGCGCCCTGCGTATACCCTATCTGCATCAGCAGGTCATCCGTGTTGCTGACGCGATAATCCCCGCGCAGGTTGATAAAGGTTGCCCTGGCGGTATCAGGTAGGGCACCAAAGCGGTTGCCCTCACGGCTCGACACCGTGAGCCGGTAATTCAAATCCTTCGCCGCCCCGCCATAACGATAAACGGCACGTCCCATGCCGTTCTCGCCGCCACTGAGGGAGGCAAAGCTGCCTGGGTTATCGGAGGCATGGCGGGTAACAATATTGATTACGGCCAGAAACGCATTAGCGCCATAAGCGGCAGCATTGGGGCCACGCACCACTTCAATATGGTCAATGTCCTCCATTGCGACCGGTAGCTCACTCCAATTCACCTCCCCGAAATTCGGATCATAAACTGGGCGGCCATCAACCACCACTTGCATCCGGCGCGAAAACCCATCAGCCAGACCATGGTAAGTTGCCGTCGGGTGCAATCCCCTGGTGTAGGCCACGTTGAAACCTGGCACCAGCCGCAACAAGTCTGCAATTTCGGTAAACCCGGAAGCGCGAATCATGTCCTGGTCAATCACCGTCACCGCTGCCGGCGCTTCCGTCAGGGGTTGCGCTAAGCGGGATACCGAAAGCACCACCGGCAGCGCCTCTAGAAATTCTTGTTCCGATGCGGATTCAGGCTGGGCTGCCGCAGCAGCCTGCGCGATCACCAATAACGCATACGCAGCCGCACAATGAACTATTACTGATGCCATAACCCTATCCACTTCAAGCAATCAACCACACGCTCCGTGCAATCACTGATAACCGATGGTTTAATAAAGAGAAGTACTCAATTTGTCCGGCTTGGATTCTACCCTATCTTTAAACCAATCCCGGATTTTTGTTAACCATATGGCTGCAACATTTTGCTCCATTGCTCATGGTATGATGGCTGCTACACTTAACCAGATACGCTAGGTCAGATTCGGGAATTAAGTATGCAAAAAGAAAAGGGGGAAACATTCCTTTCGCAAGCAGAGGTCGCCGCTCTGCTCCAGACCCATATGCCCAACAAAAACGCGGCATCATGGCTGGTGAGCGACCGCCTGAACGACCCCCTACTCCCTTACACGGTCGTCGGAGATAAAATTCAGTATTGCTGGTCCGATTTAACCGCCTTCATTATCAAACATCTTGATCCTGCAGCCACCTTCGACGATCCGCAGTTTCACCCCGCATTGCAACGACATGGCGAGATCGAGCAACGTTATGAAGGGGAGCGACGCATCTGCGCTGAACAGCGTCAGCGTCTCGACCGGCGCCAACCTGCCATAGCAGGCAGGCGCCAGCGCATTGACCTCGACCGGCGCTTGCGCGGCGGCATCGACCGTCGCGCCACCTCGAATTAAGGCTGGAAGATGTCCGCCGCAGACATGTGGCGACTTTCAAATATCAGCGATTAGACCAGCTTGAACTGACCGACTCCATGACGCAGTTCGGCCGCGGTGGATGCGAGCTTTTCAGCCGCCTGGCTTATCTGGTGGATATGCGTGGCATTTTCAGTAGTGAGCGTTGCGATTTGCTCCATATTACGCATTGCCACCTCCCCGCTGGCAGATTGCTGCTGAGCCGCAGAGGCGATGCTCTGGGCCATTTCAGATACTTGCTGCGCTGCCGCCACAATCTGACGCAACAGGTCGCCGGTTATCCTGCTGTACCCCGCACCATCCTGCACTTCCTGCTTCGCCCTATCGATGGCAAGCACCACATTGGCCGTTTGCCCGTTGATGGATTCAAGCATCTGGGAGATTTCTGCGGTACTGGAGGTTGTGCGTTCCGCCAGTTTCCTGACCTCATCCGCAACCACGGCAAAACCACGTCCCTGTTCGCCCGCTCTGGCCGCCTCGATAGCGGCATTCAGCGCGAGCAAGTTGGTCTGGTCGGCGATGTCCTTGATCATTTTGGTGACATCGCTCACGCTCAGCACCGACTGACTGAGTTCCGAGATGGCCGAAGCGGACGATTCCATGGTTTGCACCACACGCTCTGTGGCCTGCAGGCTTTTCTCCATATTGCTGTTGCCGTTCTGCGCAACCTGCTGCGTTTGCGCCGCAGCTTCTACTGCATTGCTCGCGTCCCGCACCACAGCCAGCATCGCTTCATTCATGGTTTGAATCGAAGCGTTGGTCTGCCCTACCCGTTCCGATTCCACTTCGGCTGATTTCGTCAACCGGCCCACGTCTGCCGACAAACCATCGGCAGATACGCCAAGGCTGCTTGAGGCATTTTGCACACTGCCAATAATCGTGTGCAGACTATCGTTCATTCGGCCCAGAGAATGCAATAACTGGCCGATGTCATGATCAGTGTTCACCTGGTGCAGGCCGGTGATTTCGCCATTGGCGATCCGGTTAGCCACGCCCACTGCGCGATCCAAAGGTTCCGTCAATTCCTTGACCAATCCGCGGATGAAGAAAATCGCCAATAGCAAAGTAAACACAGTGGAACCTGCAACAATCAATTGCTGTCTGCTGGACGAACTGATGGCATTCTCGATCACTTCGCGATTGAGCTTCTGGAAACGCGCATCATGTTCAACAAGCGCCAAATCCGTTTTATGGATAGCATCGCGCAGAGGCAGCAGGGTGCCGATAGCGGCGCTGCCCTGCACCGCAGAAGCAATCTTGTCCAGATCCTGAAAAACGCCCTCTACAGCCGGATCTTCCACACGCAATTCCTGGAGATCCGATTTTGCCTTTTCCACAGCCTGAACTGCCTTGCTGCTCACTTGGCCAGTATCCACAGCATCGGTCACACCATTCACAAAAACCTTGTACTGGGCGTTGGCATCATTCGACAAGGTATTCAAACGGAACGCGCGCTCCAGTTGGCCAGAGCGGCGCACGTCAGCGACGGTCTGATAAATCAGCACCAAAGCGAGCGGCAAAATGATAACCATAAATTCCAGGATGATTTTGGATTTTACCGAGCCTACTTTCATGCCCTCTCCTTCATGCAGTGCGTAATATCAACCGCGCAATGTTATTTCAGTGATTAGAATTTCTGGATAACGCTGACGTTGCTCGGGCTGGTGCTGACATAGCCCACCGCACCCGGTGTGCGCTTAACAAACTCGATCACCTCCACATCACTGGATTTCAATGCGGGAGGAGTCAACCCATCCCGGAATGATTTTTTGGTCCAGCTCGAAGCATATTTTGCGCTGTCCATTTTGATCACCTTGGCAAGAAAGGCTTCCTGAACCGCAGCGTTATCGACCGGCACCAGTTTGATTGAACCACTAAACTGCTTTTCCCCAAGGAATACTTCCCTTGCGTCCGCCGCAGTCAGATTCACCCCCGAATTGGCAATCACATAAAGATCGGCTGCAAGGCTACCGGTTGCAAAAACCAGTGCCAGCACCCCCCCACAAAACACAGTAAAAATTGATTTTGAATTCATGATGTCCTAGCTCCCTAGAAGCGGATAGCGTATTGAACTTGCGCTTCGTTGTAACTTTCCGGAGCGCGGTCGGTAACCCGGGTGTGATTGATCTGAAGCTTGAGCGCTGCTTTGGGATTCAGATCGTAACGAATGCCGAGAACCGGCCGGACATAGGAAGCCCCAGAAGTCTGCTGGCTAAAATAATTGTCCGCCTGATCCAGCAGTGTCTTCTCGAAGCGCCCATACGGCGTCCAGTTGCCGAAGTTTCGGCCCAACTGCACGAAAGCAGCCCAGCTCTTATGGGAACCGGTGCTGCCCGACACGTCCTTGTTGTCGAATCGATAATATTCAGCAATACTTTCCCAATCATCCCGGTCATAAAAAGCGTAGCCGCCTAACATATTGAGGGTGGTGGTGTTGGGAGCGGCCACATCGTCCAGCACAGTCCCCCTCAAGCCATGCCCCCCTAGCTTGAGTCCTTGCAGATTCCCGGAAAAACTGTAGCCAACATTCCCACCAACCATCATGCTTTGGTGGGTTGTGCCGGAATTGTTCATCGACAGAACATTGGTGGCGATCTTCGAACTACTCGCCAGATACACGTCATAGGATATTTTCCCGTCATCCAGTTTTTTGGAGCCGGTACCCCAGAGCCCCACTGAGTGAGCCGGCAAGATTCCGCCCTTGTCCTCGAAGTCGATGAATTTGGGTCGGCTGAGTGCAGTTTGTATCTGCTGGCCGTGATGGAATCCGGTATTCCAATAGCCATAAGGGGTATGGAAACGTCCCATCCACACAGTGGCCTGGTCATTGAATGTATAACCCAGTTGCACCCGTTCCAGATCGGTTGCCAGGCTGCCTGCCGAGTCAAATTCAAAAATCAGTTCCAGCAAGGTCTTCACGTTGCTGCCAAACTGTGGTGAAAGATAGAGGTCCAGTGAACCGACCTGAAATCCCTTGGGATCGTCCTTGCTGTTCCAGCCCGCACCCACATCGGCAAACCCATGGAGCGGAACACCTTCGTCGCCCCCAGACCGTGTGCTCATACCGGCTCCGATCTGCGATACCTGCTGCCCGATCTCATCAATCCGCGCATTCTGTTTTGCGACCGTTGCGCCTAACTCCGCGCTGTCGGCGGGAGCAGCCGCTTTCTGACCTCCGGCCGCTTCCAACTGCTTAACTTTGGTCGTCAGCCCTTCAATCAACATCAGGCTGCGCTCCAGCTTGCGTTCCAGATCGGCAATGCGTGCCGACTCGGACTGCTCTGCCAGTGCATGGCCCGAAGTGGCAAAGACCAGCGCCATAGCGCATGCCACCTTTGTCATGGGCCATCCGCTATGGGATTGGGCAATTTTCATGTGCATCTCCTTCTCTCAGGAATTCAGTTAAGACTGTTGCAAATATCCGTCGGATTTATACAAGCGACCCAGTCTACGACACGCTGGTTCACGCTCTAACCTAGCCAGTTCTAACGGATGTTTGAGGGAATTCTTGAGGGATGATGCAGAAATGCAAAAAGCCCGTGATCATCAAAATCACGGGCTTTTTGTTTACCGGCTCACCGGGCAGAGTTTAGAACGGAATATCGTCCTCGAAATCGTCGAACTCGCCGCCGCTCTTGGCTGGTTTATTCCCCGCAGAAGCACCTGCCTTGGAACCTCCCTTAGCAGAGTCCTCTTTATCCGTCACTTCAAAGCTGTTGCTGCCGCCACGGCTGCCAAGCATCCGCATCTCATTGGCGATAATCTCGGTGGTGTAACGATCCTGGCCATCCTTGTCTTGCCACTTGCGGGTTTCCAAGCGTCCCTCGACATAGATCTGGCTGCCCTTTTTCAGATATTCCCCAGCAATCTCAGCCAGCTTGCGGTAGAAGGTTACGCGGTGCCATTCGGTTTTTTCCTGTTTCTCGCCGCTCTTGTCCTTCCAGGTTTCGCTGGTGGCGATGGTGACATTGGTCACCGCCTCGCCATTCGGCATGTAGCGGGTTTCCGGGTCCTTGCCCAGGTTGCCGATCAGAATCACTTTGTTTACCGATGCCATGTCAATTCGCCCCTTCAATCAATTGGTTTAACCCTGCTTCGTCCCATCCCCGCTGCGATACCTTGAGATAGGCCACGCCTTCCTGCGGAATCACCATCGCTTCCGCCACGCCGTCGAGTGCCAGCAAACGGCCGGTCAGTGTTTTTGCTTCGTCCGCACTCAGCTCGCGTATGTGGCACATGCGGGTCTTCACTGCAGGCGGCGCTTTCATACCCAGTGCCAGCAGCAGCCAGATCGCCATGAGCACGCTGCTGAACATGAACACGGCGTTAAAACCGAAACTGTGCGACAAATAACCGCCCATCGCGCCACCTGCGAACAACCCCAGCGACTGGCAGGTATTATACACGCCCATCGCTGTTCCCTTGCTCGCCGGAGGTGCAATTTTCGAGATCATGGAGGGCAGACTGGCTTCCAGCACGTTGAACGCCAGGAAGTAGGCGCCGAGTATCAAAACGATCGCCCAGAAATGATCGATGGCAACGGCAAAGCTGATCTGCACCGCCAGCATCAGCGCCACGGCAGCCACAAACACCTGCTTGAGCTTGGCCTTTTTCTCGCCGTAGATGATCGGCGGAATCATCAAAATAAATGACAGTACGACTACCGGCAAGTAGATCTGCCAGTGGTGATTGGCATCGATGCCACCGGCCTTGATCAAGGCGAACGGGACCACCACAAACATCGCCATTTGTGCCGCATGCAATGCAAAAATTCCAAAATTGAAACGAGCCAACTGCCTATCGCACAATACGTCCATCAGCTTGGCTGGCGTTGCTTCGGCATCGGAATGGAAGCGGCTGATCTGGGGGTCGGGCACGACAAATTTCACCACCCCCATGGCCAGGATCGCCAGCACCCCGGTCATGGCAAAAATACCGGGGATGCCGATTAATTGATACAGGGCAGGCCCCGCCACCAGGGAGATGGAAAAGGTGAGGCCGATGGTCATGCCGATCATCGCCATCGCTTTGGTGCGATGCTCCTCGCGCGTGAGATCGGCGGTTAACGCAGTGACAGCGGCGGAGATGGCCCCTGCGCCCTGGATCGAACGCCCGAAAATCACCATGTAAATGTCGTGAGCACCCGCTGCTACAAAACTGCCCAAGGCAAACAGCACCAGCCCGAAATAAATCACGGGCTTGCGCCCCCAGCGGTCTGAAGCCATGCCAAACGGCAGTTGCAGCAATGCCTGGGTCAAGCCATAGGCGCCGAGGGCAATGCCGATCATGGTATGATCCGCCCCCCCTGGCAAGGTTTCGGCGTAGATAGCGAACACCGGCAGGATCAGGAACATACCCAGCATGCGCAAGCCGAAGATACTAGCCAAACTGGTGCTGGCACGCATTTCCAGCGGAGTCATTTTATCTGTGTTGTTCATCGTTATTGTGGTTGGGAAAATGCTAAAAGTTGAGTATATTAGCAGGTTACTCTGAAAGTTTAAGCCTGTTCCAGCGGAACGGCCATCCACACGACGCTCCCCAACCTCAACGCTAAAGACAATCAAATGGAATTCATTAAGATCCGCGGCGCTCGCACCCACAACCTTAAAAACATCAGCCTGGACATTCCACGCAACCGGCTGGTGGTAATAACAGGGTTATCCGGCTCGGGCAAATCCTCACTGGCATTCGACACCCTTTACGCTGAAGGCCAGCGACGCTACGTAGAATCGCTCTCCGCCTACGCACGGCAATTCCTGCAGTTGATGGAAAAGCCCGACGTGGACCTGATCGAGGGCCTCTCTCCCGCCATCTCCATCGAGCAGAAAGCTACCAGCCACAACCCGCGCTCCACCGTGGGTACCATCACCGAAATCCACGATTACCTGCGCCTGCTGTATGCCCGCGTGGGCGACCCGCATTGCCCGGAACACAAGACCGGGCTTTCGTCGCAAAGCGTATCGCAAATGGTGGACCACGTGCTGGCGCTGCCGGAAGATACCAAGTTGATGATCCTGTCGCCGTTGGTAGTGGGGCGTAAAGGGGAGCAACTGGACCTGATTGATGAATTGCGCGCCCAGGGATTCGTGCGCCTGAGGGTAGATGGAAAGATCTATGAGATCGACAGTCTGCCCAAGCTCGACAAAAACAAAAAACACACCATTGACGTGGTGGTGGATCGCCTCAAAGTACGCGCCGATATGAAACAGCGTTTGGCAGAATCATTCGAAACTGCGCTACGCCATTCCGATGGCAAAGCGCTCGCGGTAGAAATGGATACGGACCGCGAGCACCTGTTCTCGGCGAAATTTTCCTGCCCGCAATGCAACTATTCGCTGCCCGAACTGGAGCCCCGTTTATTCTCCTTCAACAACCCGATGGGCGCCTGCCCGCGCTGTGACGGCCTGGGGCACATCAGCTTCTTCGACCCCAAACGCATCGTGGCCTTTCCGGGGATGAGCCTGGCTTCAGGCGCAATCAAGGGCTGGGACCGGCGCAACCAGTTCTATTTCCAGATGCTGCAAGCGCTTGCCCTGCACTACGGGTTTGATCTGGAGGTACCGTTCGAGGAACTGCCCGAAGCGACACGTGACATCCTGCTCTACGGTAGCGGCAAGGAGCCGATCAAGTTCAAGTACCTTGGAGAAAAGGGCGGCATGCAGACCCGTGCCCACCCCTTCGAAGGCATCATCCGTAACTTCGAGCGCCGCCACCACGAAACCGACTCCAACGTGGTGCGCGAGGAACTGGCAAAATACCTTAACTCCTGCCCCTGCCCCGAATGCAGCGGGACCCGGCTGCGTCTGGAAGCACGTCATGTACACATGGCGGGCAAGGCCATTTTCGAGGTCAGCGCGATGCCGCTGAAACAGGCGCTCATCTTCTTCGAACACCTGCCACTGGAAGGCCAGAAACAAGCCATCGCTGACAGGATCGTCAAAGAGATCGCCAGTCGTCTGCAATTTCTCAACAACGTCGGGCTCGACTATTTGTCGCTGGACCGTTCCGCCGACACGCTGTCCGGTGGAGAGGCCCAGCGCATCAGGCTCGCCAGCCAGATCGGGTCGGGGTTGACCGGTGTCATGTACGTGCTGGACGAGCCTTCCATCGGACTGCACCAGCGCGACAACGACCGCTTGCTGGACACCTTGAAACGCCTGCGCGATTTGGGTAACTCAGTGATCGTGGTGGAACATGACCAGGACGCCATTCTCGCCGCTGATCACGTGGTCGACATGGGCCCAGGGGCGGGAGAGCATGGCGGACACATCATTGCCCAAGGCACGCCGCGCGCCATTCAGGATGATCCGGCATCGCTCACCGGACAGTATCTGGCCGGCCACCGCACCATTGCCGTCCCAACCGTGCGCCATAAACCCAATCCAAAACGCATGTTGCGACTCGCCGGTGCCTGCGGCAACAACCTGAAGAACGTCGAACTCAATTTACCGACGGGGCTGCTGGTATGCGTGACCGGCGTTTCCGGCTCCGGAAAATCCACCCTGATCAATGACACCCTGTATCACGCAGTGGCACGCCACCTTTATGGTTCCAGTACTGAGCCCGCTGCGCACGAAAGCATTGACGGCCTGGAGTTTTTCGACAAGGTCATCAGCGTTGACCAGAGTCCGATTGGCCGTACCCCTCGCTCCAATCCCGCCACCTACACCGGCATGTTCACCCCGGTGCGCGAACTGTTTGCCGGCGTACCCCAGGCGCGGGAACGAGGCTATGGGCCAGGGCGATTTTCATTCAATGTCAAAGGGGGACGCTGCGAGTCCTGCCAGGGCGATGGCATGATCAAGGTGGAAATGCACTTTCTTCCCGACATCTACGTGCCCTGCGATGTGTGCCACGGCAAACGCTACAACCGCGAAACCCTGGAAGTCCAGTACAAAGGCAAGAACATCCACGAGATCCTGAAAATGACCGTGGAACAGGCCCGTGTATTCTTCGAACCGGTGCCGGTGGTCGCGCGCAAATTGCAAACCCTGCTTGATGTGGGCCTGGGATACATCACCCTGGGCCAAAGCGCCACCACCCTCTCCGGCGGCGAGGCGCAGCGCGTGAAACTATCACTCGAATTATCCAAACGCGACACCGGACGGACCCTCTACATCCTGGACGAACCCACCACCGGCCTTCATTTTTACGACATCGATCTGCTCCTGAAAGTGCTGCACAAACTGCGCGATCAAGGCAACAGCGTGGTAGTGATCGAACACAACCTTGATGTGATCAAAACGGCCGATTGGGTAATTGATCTGGGACCGGAAGGCGGCGATGGCGGCGGACAGATTCTGGCTTGCGGAACCCCGGAAGATATTGCGAATAACGTAGCCAGCCACACCGGAAAATACCTGGCTGAAACGTTGCGGGTTTAGTGCTGAGCTGAATTGCTCGGATTGTGCCCAAGACGAACATTCATACCCCGTTCCCTCACCCCTACCCCTCTCCCAGAGGGCGAGGGATTTACACCCTTCCCCCCCCCCCGGGAGAAGGGCCTGGGATGAGGGAACACGATTTCAGCAGCCACCCCCATCCTGAAAATTCAGACTAAATATTATGCTAAACTGCCCATTCCCTGACATTCACAATGGAGACATCAATGCGTATTTCCAAACTACTCACTGGATTAGCCGTTCTGGCGTTTACTGCAAGTACCTCCTTGGCCTTGGCAGAAGACGGCTCAATCAAAATCACCGCCCCTGTCGAAGGTGCAAAGCTTGACGCAATGGCTCAAAACAAAATGGCTTATGAAGTCGACCCAGGCACCAAAGGCGACCATATCCACGTGTATGTAGATAACAAGGAACAGGCCGTGCTGAAAGAAAAAAAGGGCTCCTACACCTTTGAAACCATGACCCCTGGTGCCCACAACATCTGCATCAAGGTCGTGAATAAAGGCCACACCCCGATCGGCCTGGAAAAATGCGTCAAGGTGAAAGTGGAGTAATCCCGGATGGACCTGCAAGACCTGTCGTATGCACTCGTGCAGGTCGTGCATAACTTCGGCGCTGCCTCAGTCGTAGCAGCGCCGCTGGTTGCCCTGCGCTTTGCCAAGCACCAGCCGGAAAATCGACGCCGGCTAAGCTGGATAGTACTGTTCGGCTGGGTCGCGCAAGGCGCCAGCGGAATCGGTTTCGGGGCAGTCAGCTATTACAACTACGCAAAATTCCCGGACATCCACGGCATCGCCACCGTAGCGCTCGTCATCAAGGTAGTGTGCGCCATATCGGCTCTGTTGCTAGTGCTGGCCTTGCTGGCAAAAGGCTCCAACTGGTCCGAGAAGGCACAACATCGTGCCTGGCATTCCCTGGCCGGATTCGGAACAATAGCCATCACCGCTGCGGCGTTTCTGCGCTGGTTTTCTTAAAGCAAAAACTCAAGACTGCTCTGACGAAAGTGCCCGGTTACGTAGGAACCTGTGGGACAACTTCGTGCCAGTTTCTGCCGTTCAAATATTCCCCACAAAGCATTACGTAAGCTGGTGGTGAGCTTGCGAACCCCAAAACGCTGGGGTTCTTGCATCACCACCAGCCTACTGGCTATACAACTTTACTAACCTTGCAGCAGAAGGCGTGCATGACCGTTCCGGGTCGGGAGCACCAGTTCGACGTTCTTGAAAGTGGACAATCCCCGCCGGATCAACTCTCACTTTCATCAGCTTGAAGTAAAAAATCTGACTCATCCGGGACATATCTCTACTGAGTGTCCGATGCTCAACTTCAGCTGCCCTGCAGCACTGCCACGATTCACTGCGATTTCAACCAAGCCGATGCTGTTCTGGTACCAAAACGCTTCTCCGACGGGCACCTCGCTGAATATACGGGCATGACGAACTAGCTGGCCCCCTACTTTCAGAGTGACTCCTTGCGAGATCTCTGCAGCGCGCAATCCGGTTACAGCATTGCCGTAATGATCAAGATAGATTATTTCGGGCAAGTCCTCCTGCTGCAAAATTTCATCCAGATTACCAACCTCAAGTTGGGCATGAGGAAAATCACCCATGGCAATCCGTGCGGCAATCGGGGCAAACAAATCCCGTCCGTGAAACGAAGCAGACAGATTTTCCGGCTGCCAGCGGACATGCCAACACTGAGATGCACTGGCTCTTTGATGCACCACGGACAACAGGCCATTATCTGGCCCCACAAACCACTTCCCGTCAGCTTCCAGCACCATGCTTTGGCGGGGGCCACCCACTCCGGGGTCTATTACGGCAAGAAACACGCTCCCGGCCTGGAATTGCGCACTTAGAGCCGCCAGCAAGTGGGCGCCGGCACGCACATTAAAAGCGGGTACTTCATGCAGCAGATCAATGACAGGGACGTTTGGTGCTCCACGATGCAGCACCCCTTTGACCTGCCCAACGTACAAGTCATTCGCGCCAAAATCGGTAAAAAGTATGATCATGATTTTGCGATTGTACCTGCACTTTAGCCAGGCAATAAAAAACCGGGCAAGCCCGGTTTTTTATTGGTTCGAATATGAACGTACTATTCGGTTGTTACTTCTGGTACAGCTTCACCACCAGCAGGGCGATCCAGCAACTCGACCAGCGCCATTGGCGCATTGTCGCCATGACGGAAGCCGAATTTCAGGATACGCAAATAACCACCATTGCGCTTCTGGAAACGTGGGCCCAATTCGTCAAACAATTTCACGACCATTTCACGATCACGCAAACGATCGAAAGCAAGACGGCGGTTGGCCAGTGATGGCTTCTTGCCGAGGGTAATCAGGGGCTCCGCTACACGGCGCAGTTCTTTTGCCTTGGGCAGCGTGGTCTTGATCACCTCATGGCGCAACAATGCGTTGGCCATGTTGCGCAGCATCGCTAGGCGATGGCTGCTGGTGCGGTTCAGTTTTCGGTTACTCAAACGATGGCGCATGACAATTCCTCTACTTTCTTATGGCTTTTCAAGCCCAGCGGGCGGCCAGCTTTCCAATTTCATACCAAGGGTAAGGCCCTTGGATGCCAGTACTTCTTTAATCTCGTTCAACGATTTGCGACCCAGATTCGGAGTCTTGAGCAACTCGTTTTCGCTACGCTGGATCAAATCACCAATGTAATAAATATTTTCTGCTTTCAGGCAATTGGCCGAACGCACCGTCAATTCAAGATCATCAACCGGACGCAACAGAATTGGATCGACTTGCTGCGAAGCACGCGTTTCTTCCACGGCAGCGGGAGTCCCTTTGAGATCCGCAAACACTGACAGTTGGTCCACCAGAATGCGTGCGGCATAACGTACCGCTTCCTCAGGATCAACCACACCGTTAGTTTCAATATCGATAATGAGCCTATCCAGGTCGGTGCGTTGTTCTACACGAGCGCTCTCGACCGAATAACTCACCCGACGCACTGGACTGAAAGAAGCATCCAGCATAATAGAACCAATGGTTCGGGTTTCATCAGGAACACGACGCGCGGTTACAGGCAGGTAACCACGACCTTGCTCTACCCTTACTTCCATGTCGATCTTCCCACCTTTAGTCAGGTGTGCAATTACATGGTCAGGATTAAAAATCTCAACGTCATGGCCTGTCTCAATATCGCCAGCCGTAACTGGACCGCCACCTTTCTTTTTGAGGATAAGGGTAACATCTTCGCGGCTGTTTAATTTAAGCGCTATCCCTTTGAGGTTCAGCAGAATATCAACCACATCTTCCTGCACACCTTCAATAGTGGAATACTCGTGAAGTACACCTTCAATCTTGACTTCAGTCGGGGCGTAACCCGGCATGGAAGACAGCAATACGCGGCGCAATGCATTGCCCAGTGTGTGCCCATAACCGCGTTCAAATGGCTCCATGGTTACTTTGGCATGCACCGGCGAAATGTTCTCGACGTCGATAATACGGGGTTTCAGAAAATCAATTGCGCTGCTTTGCATGGGTATCCTCTTGTCTCTTAAAGCTTATAGAAGCTTACTTCGAGTAAAGCTCGACCACGAGATGCTCGTTAATTGTCGCAGGCAACTCACTGCGCATTGGTTTGGCTTTGAACACACCTTTAAATTCTTTAGTGTTCACATCCAGCCATTCCGGAAAGCCGCGCTGTTCGGCCGCTTCCAGAGCACCTTTGATACGCAACTGCTGTTTGGCACGATCGGCCACCTGAATTACGTCACCGGGCTTCACGATATAGGAAGGAATATTGACACGCCGTCCATTAACCAATATCGCATTGTGCCGTACAACTTGGCGCGCCTCGCTACGTGAAGCAGAAAAACCCATGCGATAAGTAACATTATCCAGGCGAGATTCAAGTAACTGAAGCAGATTTTCGCCGGTAATGCCACGCATGCGATCAGCGGTTTGGTATACACCGCGGAACTGATGTTCCAGCACGCCATAAACGCGACGAACTTTCTGCTTTTCACGCAATTGAACTGCATAATCGGAGCGCCGCATGCCACTCTTCTGACCATGCTGGCCAGGAGCGTAACTTCTACGCTCAATAGAGCATTTTTCGGTAAAGCATTTTTCGCCCTTCAAAAAAAGCTTTTCACCTTCACGGCGACACTGACGACATTTTGGATCGAGATTTCTTGCCACAATTGACTCCTGATTCAGATATGGCGTTGACTATATGCGGCGCTTTTTAGGCGGGCGGCAACCGTTATGCGGCACGGGGGTAACATCCGAAATGCTGGTAATCTTGAACCCTGCATTGTTCAGCGCACGTACAGCTGATTCACGGCCCGGACCTGGTCCCTTGATTCGCACTTCGAGGTTTTTCACGCCACATTCCTGAGCAGCTTTGCCAGCTTGTTCAGCCGCAATCTGCGCAGCAAACGGGGTGCTCTTGCGAGAACCTTTAAAACCAGCGCCTCCGGAAGTCGCCCAAGAAAGGGCATTCCCCTGTCGGTCAGTAATCGTCACAATAGTATTGTTGAACGATGCATGAATGTGAGCGATACCTTCAGCCACATTTTTTTTAACCTTTTTGCGCACGCGCGCAGTAGCTTTAGCCATGATCTATCTATCCTTTACTTCGACGCGGCTCTAACGGCTTTACGCGGACCTTTACGGGTACGTGCATTAGTACGGGTACGCTGACCCCTTACCGGCAGACCCCGACGGTGACGCAATCCGCGGTAACTGCCCAAGTCCATGAGACGCTTGATATTCATCGACACTTCGCGCCGCAGATCGCCTTCTACAGTAAACTTGGCGACGCCTTCACGCATCTTGTCGACATCAGAGTCGCTCAGATCCTTCATTTTCGTAACCGTATTTACGCCCGCCGCAGCACAAATCTTGCGCGCGGCACTGCGTCCAATACCATAAATTGCGGTCAAGGCAATTTCGGCATGTTGATGATTGGGTATATTTACCCCAGCAATGCGGGCCATACAATCACTCCGTTAACGAAAAGCTTTAAATTGTAACATCTTGCACGGTAAGACACAATTAACCCTGTCGCTGCTTATGACGGGGATCTTCGCATATCACACGAACAACCCTTTTGCGGCGCACAATCTTGCATTTCCGGCAGATCTTCTTTACCGACGCTTGCACCCTCATGATTCTCTCCTGTTCTAAAGCAATTACCCTGGCAGTTTCACGTATCAGTAAAGACACAATCAAGCCAGAAACGTGGCTATTTCGCCCGGAAGATGATCCTCGCCCGACTTAAATCATAAGGGGTTAAATCAACCGTAACCTTATCCCCAGGCAAGATACGAATGTAATGCATCCGCATTTTGCCCGAAATATGTGCGAGCACCACATGGCCATTTTCCAACTTCACCCGAAACGTTGCATTAGGCAGGTTTTCCAACACCTCCCCTTGCATCTGTATTGTTTCTTCTTTAGCCATTCCCGCTTCCGCAACCCCCAACCTTCTCGCAACCGAGCCGATTAGCGCGAGACAAAACCGCTACCCTTAAAATTCGCTTTCTTCAGCAGGCTCTCATACTGATGCGACATCATGTAAGACTGTACTTGCGCCATGAAATCCATGGTTACCACCACAATAATCAACAGCGAGGTGCCGCCAAAATAAAATGGAACATTGAACTTGACAATCAAGAATTCAGGCAGCAAGCACACTAAAGTTATATAAATCGATCCGATCAGTGTCAAGCGTCCCATTATTCGGTCGATGTAACGTGCAGTCTGCTCACCGGGTCTAATCCCTGGCACGAACGCTCCGCTCTTCTTCAAGTTATCTGCAGTTTCCTTCGGGTTGAACACCATCGCCGTATAGAAAAAGCAAAAGAATACTATCGCAGAAGCGTACAAAAACACGTAAATCGGTTGGCCCGGTGACAAGGTGGCGCCAACATCCTTGAGCCAGGTCATATTCTCATTACTACCAAACCAGCCAGCCAAAGTAGCAGGGAACAAAATAATACTTGAAGCAAAAATCGGCGGAATCACACCTGCCATATTTAACTTCAGGGGAAGATGGGAACTTTGCCCACCAAACACCTTTCGTCCAACTTGTCGTTTGGCGTAGTTCACCAAAATCTTACGCTGGCCGCGCTCTACAAATACAACAAATCCCGTAACTGCAATCGATCCAATGACCAGCATTAACACCAACGCAACAGAGAATGCACCAGTGCGGGTCAACTCCAGAGTACCGCCGATTGCATGTGGTAACCCAGCAACGATACCTGCGAAAATGATCAATGAAATGCCATTACCAATTCCACGCTCGGTAATCTGCTCACCTAACCACATCAAGAACATCGTTCCGGTAACCAGCGTTGTAACAGTGCTCAAGCGGAACATTAAACCTGGGTCCAACACTAACCCTGGCTGCGACTCAAGCGCAATAGAAATTCCAAGGCCCTGGAACAGCGCAAGAAAAACCGTGCCGTAACGGGTGTACTGGGTAATCTTCTTACGTCCGCTTTCACCTTCTTTCTTGAGCGCCTCGAGTTGCGGCGAAACCACTGTCAACAATTGCATGATAATCGACGCCGAGATGTACGGCATGATACCCAAAGCGAACACTGTGAAACGCGACAGCGCCCCGCCCGAGAACATATTAAACATCCCGAGAATACCGCCTTGCTGTGAGCGAAACAACTGCTCCAACACTACCGGGTCAATTCCTGGCACTGGAATGTGAGCGCCAACCCGATACACAATCAGCGCACCGAGCAAGAACAGAAGCCTCTGCTTTAAATCACCCATCTTGCCAAGGCTTAGCCCCGGGTTATTCGTGGCCAAGTCTTACCCTACCCTTCAATGCTGCCGCCGGCGACTTCAATCGCGGCACGCGCACCTTTTGTAGCCAACAACCCTTGCAACTTAACCGCCCGGGTGATTTCGCCGGACATAAACACCTTCGCTCTTACGGCGCCACCAGGAACCACACCCGCTTGCTTCAGCGTCAGCAGATCAATAGTATCAACCGGAAGACTCATTAAATCTGAAAGGCGTACTTCAGCAGTCAGATCCTTTGTCAACGAAACGAAACCACGCTTTGGCAAACGACGCTGCAGAGGCATCTGACCGCCTTCGAAGCCAACTTTGTGGAAACCACCAGCGCGGGACTTCTGACCTTTGTGACCACGCCCAGCAGTTTTACCCAATCCGCTACCAATTCCACGACCAACGCGTCTCTTGGCATGCTTACTGCCCGCAGCGGGCTTGATAGTATTCAGTTGCATTTACGCCTCACATTTCAACAGGTAGATGACCTTAGTGATCATCCCACGCACGGCCGGTGTATCCTCAACCTCAACCGTATGATTGATACGGCGCAAACCAAGCCCACGCACACAAGCACGGTGAGATTGTTTGGTACCGATAATGCTCTTTACCAATGTCACTTTAATCTTCTTAGTCTGAGCGTTAGCCATTTGCTTGCCCCGTGACTTCTTCAACTGTTTTACCGCGCTTAGCTGCAATTTCTGATGGGGTGTTCATTGCCATCAACCCATTGATCGTCGCACGCACCATGTTGTATGGATTGGTTGAACCCAAGCACTTTGCCAACACATTATGCACACCCATCACTTCAAAAATAGCGCGCATTGGGCCACCGGCTATAATTCCGGTACCTTCAGAGGCTGGTTGCATGTAAACCCTAGCAGCACCATGTTTACCGATCACGGCGTGGTGTAACGTGCCATTTTTTAAATTTATTTTGACCATCTTACGGCGCGCTTCTTCCATTGCCTTTTGAACAGCAACCGGTACCTCGCGCGACTTGCCCTTACCCATGCCGATACTGCCGTCACCATCACCCACTACAGTCAGCGCAGCAAAACCTAAAATCCGGCCGCCCTTGACAACCTTAGTGACGCGGTTAACCGCCACCATCTTCTCGCGCAACCCGTCTGCAGCCGCTTCTCTCTCGAATTTCGCCATCATTTACCCCGACTAGAATACCAGACCATGCTCACGCGCCGCTTCGGCCAATGCCTTGACGCGGCCGTGATATCTGTTGCCACCACGGTCAAACGCCACCTGTTCTATTCCCAATCCTTTCGCCTTCTCAGCGATGCGCTTCCCGACCAACTGGGCTGCTCCGACGTTACCGCCATTGGGTACATCCTTGCGAATCTCGACCTCCAACGTGGAAGCACTTGCCAGCACTTTACTGCCACTGGCATCGATAATCTGCACATATATGTGAGAATTGGAACGGTGCACAGCCAATCGTGCACATTTTACCGCTGCGATTCTGGCACGGGTTTTGCGTGCTCTGCGCAAACGCGCTTGCTTCGTATTCATGACTTTGGCCTCTGCTTACTTCTTCTTGGTTTCTTTCAGGACAACCTTCTCATCCGCATAGCGAACTCCCTTACCTTTGTAAGGCTCGGGTTTGCGGTAGGCGCGCACATCTGCGGCAACTTGCCCAACCTTCTGCTTATCAATACCCTTAACTAAGACTTCCGTTTGCGTCGGTGTCTCCACCTTAATTCCCTGGGGCATCTTGTGTGCAACAGGATGTGAAAATCCTAACGAGAGATTCAGCACATCACCAGCGGCCTGCGCACGATAACCAACGCCGACCAAAGTAAGCTTCTTCTCATAGCCTTTGGTAACACCATGCACCATATTGGCCAACAATGATCGCAACGTACCTGACATTGCATTCGCTTGCTGGCTCGTACTAGAAGCTTTGCACAGCAATTGCTCGCCTTCACGCTCCACTAATACATCACCATTCAACGCTTGTGATAGCGTCCCAAGCGGGCCTTTGATGGATACACTAGCGGCAGAAAGCATTACTTCTACACCAGCCGGAATAATTACCGGATTCTTCGCAACTCTAGACATGGCTTACCTCGTTACGCCACGATACACAGGATTTCACCGCCAACGCCTTTAGCACGCGCGCTACGGTCAGTCATAACACCCTGGGATGTGGAAACAATTGCAATGCCCAACCCATTCATTACTCGAGGAATTTCTTCGCTCCCCTTGTAAACACGCAGGCCAGGACGACTTACACGCTCAATTTTCTCTATCACGGGCTGCCCGGAGTAGTACTTCAGGCCTATTTCCAACTCGGCCTTTCCGCCACCACTTTCGCGTACCGCAAAATTTTCAACGTAGCCTTCATCTTTAAGCACCTTTGCGATTGCCACCTTCACTTTCGAGGAAGGCATTTTCACCAAGGTCTTTTCCGCACGCTGGGCGTTGCGTAAACGCGTCAACATATCGGAGATCGGATCACTCATACTCATCAATATTCCCCTGCTACCAACTGGCCTTGATCATGCCCGGAATTTCGCCGCGCATCGCGAAATCGCGCAGCTTACTGCGCCCCAAGCCGAATTTGCTATAAACACCGCGCGGACGGCCGGTAAGTGCACAGCGGTTACGCAACCGAACCGGACTTGAATCACGGGGTAGTTGCTGAAATTTAACGCGTGCAGCAAAACGATCCTCTTCGCTGAGTTTAAGGTTATTGATGGTCGCAATTAGTTCTGCACGTTTCGCGGCAAATTTCTTTACCGTTGCGCGGCGTTTCAGATCACGATTAATAACTGCTGTTTTAGCCATAGCAACCTCAGTTCTTGAAGGGGAATTTAAACGCGGACAACAATGCACGCGCTTCTTCGTCTGTCTTGGCAGTTGTCGTAATAGTAATGTTCATACCACGCAATGCATCAATTTTATCGTACTCGATCTCAGGAAAAATAATCTGTTCGCGTACACCCATGTTGTAGTTTCCGCGCCCATCAAAAGCCTTACCAGATAGACCACGAAAATCCCGAATCCTCGGAATTGCAACCGTCACCAAACGATCCAGAAATTCATACATGTGCGTACGGCGCAATGTCACCATACAACCCACTGGATAATTATCGCGGATCTTAAATGCCGCAATCGATTTTCGTGACTTAGTCACCACAGGTTTCTGCCCAGCGATTTTGGTCATATCCCCAACCGCATGATCCATCACCTTCTTGTCCGCAACCGCTTCGCCCACACCCATATTAAGTGTGATCTTGCTGATACGCGGAACCTCCATCACTGACTTGTAGCCAAACTGCTGCATCAACTGTTTGACGACCGCTTCTTTATAAAATTCTTGCAAACGAGCCATGTTTACCTCTTAGACGTCCAGCACTTCGCCGTTGGACTTAAAAAAGCGCACCTTGCGCCCATCTTCCAAAACCTTAATACCAACTCGATCTGCCTTTTTCGTCACCGGATTAAACAGTGCAACGTTAGAAGCGTGGAGCGGCATCTCAATTTCAACTATGCCACCAGACATCCCCTTCATAGGGTTTGGCTTTTGGTGTTTTTTAACTTTGTTTGCACCTTCAACGAGCAAGTGGTCCGCATCAATAACCCGGAGCACTGTTCCACGTTTACCTTTATCTTTACCTGTGGTGACCATGACGTCATCACCTTTGCGAATTTTGCGCATATTTCCGACTCCTTACAGCACTTCTGGCGCCAATGAAACGATCTTCATGAAGCGCTCGGTGCGCAGTTCACGAGTGACTGGGCCAAAAATGCGAGTACCGATAGGTTCAAGTTTATTATTAAGCAGCACGGCTGCATTACCATCGAAACGAACCAACGAGCCATCAGGGCGACGAACACCTTTGGCCGTACGCACAACCACTGCGTTATAGATTTCGCCTTTTTTGACGCGGCCACGGGGCGCAGCATCTTTAATAGTCACTTTGATCACATCACCGATGCTTGCATATCGGCGCCTAGATCCGCCGAGCACCTTGATACACATGACCGAGCGAGCACCGGTATTGTCTGCCACATCCAGCCTGGATTGCATTTGAATCATTTTTTATTTCTCCAACTTAACCCGTTATCGCCAACAACAGCGCTTTCACTTCTTGCAAACGGCCAGTTTTGGAACCCGATGGGTTTGACGCCTGTTTAGAGCGTAGCGAATTGCGTAAAGTCGAAAATTATAACGCGTGGTTACTCAAAATGCAAGGAATTAAACTACTTCCGCCTTATCCAATAACTTACACACACGCCATGCTTTTGTTTTGGCGATTGGGCGGCACTCTTCGATCATCACCGTATCACCTGTATGACATTCATTACTTTCATCATGTGCATGGTATTTTTTTGAACGACGAATTACCTTGCCCAAAGTCGGATGCTTAACTTTACGTTCGATCAGAACCGTAACGGTTTTATCCATCTTGTCGCTCACAACGAGCCCAGTTAACGTACGTGCAACCTTAATTTCTTCGTTCATGCCTGCCTCGCTCTCTCGCCCAGGACAGTGCGAACCCGCGCTACATCCTTGCGTAATTTACCAACCTCGCTAACCTTCGTGGTTTGCTGGGTTGAGAGTTGCATACGCAAACCAAACTGTGCACGCAACAACTCAGCCAACTCCTTCTTTAGCTCGTCTACCGACTTGACTCTCAAATCGCTTGCTTTCATGATTTAGGTACCTACCTGTCGCGTTACAAACGTGGTCTGGATCGGCAACTTTGCAGCTGCGAGGCGGAAAGCCTCACGCGCCAACACCTCATCCACGCCGTCCATTTCATACAAAACTTTACCTGGCTGAATTTCAGCCACGAAATATTCTGGGCTCCCTTTTCCGTTACCCATACGGACTTCAGCCGGCTTTGAGGAAATCGGCTTATCCGGAAATATTCGTATCCAGATGCGGCCACCGCGCTTAATGTGCCGAGTCATGGCACGACGAGCTGCTTCAATCTGACGAGCCGTCAAGCGCCCACGTCCAATTGCTTTAAGTCCGTATTCGCCAAAACTCACGCTGCTGCCACGAGTAGCAATACCTTTATTACGGCCTTTTTGTTGCTTACGATACTTGGTTCTAGCTGGTTGCAGCATGTTTCGCTCCTGCCTTCCTTACTCTCTTCTCAGGTTCAGCTGGCGCTACTGCTGGCAGTTCGCCAGCACCCAGTGCTTCACCCTTAAATACCCATACCTTAATACCGATAATCCCATAAGTCGTTTTGGCTTCAGATACACCATAATCGATATCAGCACGCAATGTATGCAAAGGAACTCGGCCTTCTCGGTACCACTCGGTGCGCGCTATCTCAATGCCATTCAAGCGACCAGCACTCATAATTTTAATACCTTGCGCGCCAAGTCGCATGGCGTTTTGCATCGCCCGCTTCATTGCGCGGCGAAACATAACGCGTTTTTCAAGTTGGCTGGCAATATTATCGGCTATCAATTGCGCATCAATTTCCGGCTTGCGAACTTCTTCGATATTGATGTGAACGGGCACACCCATCATCTTCTGCAGATGAGCCTTAAGGGATTCGATGTCCTCACCCTTCTTGCCGATCACCACACCTGGACGGGAGCTATAAATAGTGATGCGTGCATTACGCGCAGGGCGCTCAATCACAATCTTACTGACCGATGCGTGGCTCAATTTCTGCTTAAGAAATGCGCGAACCGTCAAGTCTTCGATCAACATGCCAGGAAAGTTCTTGCTGTTCGAATACCACTTCGACGTCCAGTTACGATTTACGCTCAGACGGAAACCGATTGGATGAATCTTTTGTCCCATAATCTTTCCTCTAGCCCTAAATAGGTGATTAGTCGCCGACGGTCACGGTAATATGACAAGTGGGCTTGAGAATCCTGTTGCCACGGCCTTTTGCACGCGCTGTGAAACGCTTCAGCGTTGTGCCCTCATCGACAAGTATGGTTGCCACTTTCAATTCGTCAATATCGGCGCCCTCGTTATGCTCGGCATTGGCGATAGCTGATTCCAGCACTTTCTTGATGATCACCGCGCCCTTCTTTGGGCTAAACGCGAGGATATTAAGAGCGCGCTCCACAGGGAGGCCGCGTATTTGATCCGCCACCAAACGTCCTTTCTGTGCGGACAATCTTGTGCCGCGCAATATAGCAGAAACTCTCATCATATCTTCCTTATTTCTTAGCTTTCTTATCGGCGGCGTGACCTTTAAAAGTCCGCGTCAATGAAAACTCACCCAACTTGTGGCCTACCATATTCTCGCTGACAAACACCGGAATATGTAGCTTCCCGTTGTGGACTGCAATAGTCAAACCAACGAAGTCTGGTAGAACAGTGGAGCGACGGGACCAAGTCTTAATCGGACGCTTGTCGTGAGTGGCGCGCGCAACTTCAACCTTCTTTTGCAGGTGGCCATCAACAAACGGGCCCTTCTTAATGGAACGTGCCATATCAACTTACCTCTTAATTCGAATGACGACGACGCACGATCATGGTCGAAGTGCGCTTGTTGCGTCGGGTGCGATAACCCTTGGTCGGGGTTCCCCATGGGCTGACAGGATCGCGGCCAGCAGCAGTTTTTCCTTCACCACCACCGTGCGGATGATCAACCGGGTTCATCGCAACGCCGCGTACCGTCGGGCGGATTCCGCGCCAACGCTGCGCACCAGCCTTACCGATAGAACGCAGGGAATGCTCGCCATTACCCACTTCACCTATGGTCGCACGGCAATCGACGTGCACTCGACGGATTTCACCAGAGCGCAAACGTAATTGAGCATAACTGCCTTCACGGGCCAGCAATTGAACAGAAGTTCCGGCGGCACGCGCTATCTGAGCACCCTTACCTGGTAGCATTTCGATGCAATGCACCGTCGTACCGACTGGGATATTCCGCAACGGCAGGGTGTTTCCAGCTTTGATCGGCGCGTCCGAACCGCTTATTACTTGCATGCCCGCAGACAAGCCTTTCGGTGCAATTATGTAACGACGCTCACCATCGGAATAACACAACAATGCAAGGTGTGCACTGCGGTTAGGGTCATATTCCAGACGCTCAACCTTGGCAACAATGCCATCCTTATTGCGACGAAAATCAACCAAACGGTAATGCTGCTTGTGCCCGCCGCCTACATGCCGGACAGTTATGTGGCCATTATGATTACGGCCGCCATGCCTTGACTGGCTTTCTACCAGGGCAGCATGAGGCGCACCTTTATGCAAACCGGGCGTAACAACCTTCACTACCGCGCGACGGCCGGCTGAGGTTGGTTTAACTTTTACTAATGCCATGATTTAGCTCCTCTCAGCCTTCGCCAGCCGCGAAATTGATTTCCTGGCCTGGCTTCAGGCAGACGTAGGCCTTCTTCCAATCCTTGCGTCGGCCCATGAATTTGCCGAAACGCTTGGCTTTCCCCTTGACGACAGCAACCTGAACACCTTCCACCTGCACCTTGAACATCAACTCAACTGCAGCCTTGATTTCAGGCTTGGTGGCATCAGAAACAACCTTGAATACAACCTGCTCGTGTTTGTCAGCGACAAACGTGCTCTTTTCAGATATCCGAGGTGCAAGAATGATCTGTACCAGACGATCTTGATTAAAGCTCTGTACGTTCATGCGAGCATCTCCTCGATTTTCTTAAACGCGTCACGCGTTATAACCACGTTTGCACTGTTTACCAGACTAACTGGGTCAGCATGATGCGGTTCTACTACCTGAACATTAGGTAAATTACGGGAAGATAGCCACAGGTTGTCGTCAACACTATCGGTGATGATCATCACGCTACCGAATCCCATGTTCTTGACTTTTTGTGCTAGCAACTTGGTCTTGGGTAACTCCATCGTAAAACTATCCACTACGGAGAGACGACCTTCACGGGCCAACTGCGACAGGATGGAGGACATTCCGGCGCGATACATTTTGCGGTTGACTTTGTGACTGAAATTCTCATCCGGACTGTTTGGAAAGGTCTTACCGCCTCCACGCCAAATAGGGCTGGAAGCCATACCAGCACGAGCGCGGCCCGTACCTTTCTGTTTCCATGGCTTGCGCGTGCTCTTGGCGATTTCGGAGCGGCCCTTCTGAGCGCGATCACCGCTACGGGCATTCGCCATGTAAGCAGTCACCACTTGGTGCACAAGCGCTTCATTGTACTCACGGCCGAACAACGTATCAGATGCAGCCAGGCTGGAGGTTTCCTGACCTTGTTCATTAATTACTTTGAGTTCCATCACGCACCCGCCTTCACGCTTGACCGGATGATTATGTCGCCACCCTTGGAACCGGGGATTGCTCCCTTGACCAACAATAACTGGCGTTCGACATCCACCCGCACTACTTCAAGATTTTGCACTGTGCGCTGAACCGCACCCAGATGTCCCGCCATACGCTTACCGGGGAACACACGGCCAGGATCCTGGGCCATACCAATCGAACCAGCACTGTTATGCGAGCGGGAGTTACCGTGACTGGCACGGTTGGAACTAAAATGGTGACGCTTGATGGCACCGGCAAAACCCTTGCCCTGCGTTGTACCGGTTACATCGACCTTTTGACCAACTGAAAATATTTCGACACTTACCAACGATCCAGGCTGAAACTTCGCCATCTCATCAGCAGTAACGCGGAATTCGTTGAGAACACTACCCGCCTCAACCCCAGCCTTGGCAAAATGTCCTGCCAATGGTTTGGTGACACGGCTAGCGCGACGCACCCCGAATGCGACCTGCACGGCGCTGTAACCATCCGTCTCGGGAGATTTAATTTGTGTCACGCGGTTATTGGACACGTCCAGCACGCTCACCGGAACAGAACTGCCGTCCTCGGTAAACACACGGGTCATGCCAATCTTGCGACCGACAAGTCCGATACTCATGCGATGATTCCTTCTAGTTATTGCCTGCCCGGGTAGCTATCTAGCCACCCTACAGCCCGCCAAATGGCAGACACCTCAGGCGCCGGTTACAATTGACCGGCTGGTATTATAAAAAAACAAACACAATTGTTGCTTCGAGAAAAGGTGCGCATTGTACACCATTTTTCAAGAATACTACAATTCCACTTCGGCATTGCTTTGAGAATTAAAGCTTGATTTCCACATCCACGCCGGCCGGTAAATCAAGTTTCATCAGGGCATCTACCGTCTTTTCAGTAGGATCGATGATGTCCATGAGGCGCAAGTGAGTACGGATTTCAAACTGATCCCGTGAAGTCTTGTTAACGTGCGGTGAGCGCAATACGTCAAAGCGTTCGATGCGTGTAGGCATCGGGACCGGACCTTTAACAACGGCACCGGTTCGCTTGGCCGTTTCCACGATTTCCATCGCAGATTGGTCTATCAAACGGTAATCAAATGCCTTCAAACGAATACGTATTTTCTGGTTTTGCATGCTGTTTTCCTAGGGGCTATGGATCAGGGCCTAGGGACTAGCTGAGAACAAATCGGTCCCAGCCCTTGTCCCCAACCACTAGTCTCTGCTATTCAATAACCTTCGCCACCACGCCGGCGCCAACAGTTCGGCCACCTTCGCGGATCGCGAAGCGCAATCCTTCTTCCATCGCAACT
>Ga0315281_10000274_pt1 | contig 69528 bp, 52 predicted proteins | sample YL17G07_0_MG_FD_204540 | JGI IMG/M metagenome (GOLD analysis project Ga0315281, IMG submission 204540) | Sediment microbial communities from Yellowstone Lake, YNP, Wyoming, USA - YL17G07_0 | ecosystem: Environmental > Aquatic > Freshwater > Lake > Sediment | place: USA: Wyoming | collected...
ATCTGGCGGAATTTTGCTACCGCTTCAACCGGCGCTTCTGGGAACCCCAAATGTTTAACCGGATGATCACTGCGTGTCTTAATGCTCAAACCGTTACCTTTTCGGAGCTAAGGCAATAAGCGTTTTAGATTATTTCCATTTACAATAATAAAGAGAATTCTGCCTGGTCAATTCTCCAAAACAAAGCACTTCCCCGGCAGCTCCCGCACCAGGCCCTGGAGTTCCAGGATGGTGAGGCGGCTCATGACTTCGGAGGCCGGGAGCTTGGAAGCCTGCACCAACTCGTCCAGGCGCAGCGGCTCGGAGCCCAGGAAGGCCAGCAAGGGGTCTTCGGCCTGGGGGCGGCCGGGGGCCCCGGTTTCCGCCACCCGGCCGGGACTCGGGAAGAGGGGGCCGGGGCCCAACTTCACCCCGGGCAGCTCCTGCAAGATATCCTCCACCGCCATGACCAGCTTGGCCCCCTGCTGGATGAGGCGGTGGGGGCCGACGCTGGTGGGGGAATCAATGGGGCCGGGCACCGCCAGGACCTCCCGGCCCTGGTCCAGGGCGAATTGCACCGTGATGGAGGTGCCGCTTCTCTCCCCGGCTTCCACCACCACCACCCCCAGGGCCAGGCCGCTGATGATGCGGTTGCGCACCGGGAAATTTTTGGCCTCCGGCGGGGCGCCCAGGGAAAACTCGCTGATGAGGGCCCCCTGCTCCGGGATATTTGCGTAGAGCTCCCGGTTCTCCGGGGGATAGACCACGTCCAGGCCGCAGCCCAGCACCGCCAGGGTGCGGCCGCCGTTCTCCAGGGCGCCCCGGTGGGCCGCGGCGTCGATGCCCCGGGCCAGGCCGCTCACCACGGTGAGGCCCCGGGCGGCCAGGGCCCCGGCCAGGCGGCGGCTGGTCTTGAGGCCGTAATAAGACGCCCCCCGGGTCCCCACCAGGGCCACGGCCAGGTCGTCCTGCGGCTCCAGGGTCCCCTGGACGAACAACAAGGGCGGCGGATAGGGGATCTGCTTGAGACGGGCCGGGAAGCCGGGGTCGTCCCAGGTGAGCATCTGGGCCCCCCGATTCTGCAGCCGGGCCAACTGCTCCTCCAGGAGGTCCCAGTCCCGAAAGCCCCGGATGGCCCGGGCCAGGGCCGGAGTGACCCCCTTGATGGACTGCAGTTTCTCGGGGGAGGCCTGAAAGACCGCGGCGGGGGCGCCGCAGCGGGCCACCAGGCGCTGGAACAGCACCAGCCCCACCCCAGGGATGCTCTTCAGGGCCAGCCAGGGAAGTTTGTCGGTCATTTAGCCCATCATGGTTGAAGGATGGTTTCTCAGGGAGGGGGCCAGGGGCCGACGGCCACTTACAATCCCTCCCTGAAACCCACCCCCCACCCCCATAAGGGGGGTTGGGAGGGGAGTTTGAGGGGAGGGCGATTGTAAGCCCCCGGCCCTACCCTCAAATCGCTTTTTCAGCCGCCGCCCCCGGCCAGCCGCGACTCGATGTCCTTGACTAGGGGGATCATTTCCTGGAGGCGCCGGCGGCGCTCTTGCCGCTCCTCCTCCGCCAGGTGCATGGCCTCGGCCGCCCCCTGCAGGCTGCCGAACAGGGACCCCAGGGTGTCCTCCAGGCCCGATTCCTGGGCCTTGAGCCACTGGTCCACCAGGGGGAAAAAGTACTGAAACTTTAAACGTTCCCGATAATCCACCACTTGGTGCCGGACCTCTTCCTGGAGCCAGTCCTTGAGGGCCTTGAGAGCCCGGCTCAGGTCCCGCAGCAGTTTACTGCGGGAGTCCTGCTTGGCCCCCCATCCCAGGCGCTGCTTCAGTCCCTGGAAGGCGCGGCCCATAAAGCCGACGCCGGAGCGCAGCCACACCTCCCGGGCCCAGTGCCAGCCGGGGACCGGCGAAAGGACCAGCAGCGGCACCTCCAGACCCCGGGGCCGGGAAATGGCGGCCACCTCCAGGGTAGGCGGCGACGCCGGCAGACCCAGGTCGGCAATCTCCCGGTAATAGAGGGTAATGGCTTCCTGCAGGGCCAGAAAGAGGGGCTCCCAGAGTTGGGATAATTCCTGGCGCAGCCACTCTTCCTGACCCCGGATGAATTCCACCAGGGCGATGTTCACTTCCGAGGTGACGAAATGGGCCAGCTCCTTGGCGAACTCCTGAAACAGCTGGTAGAGCGCCGGACGAAAGGGCACCGCGGTTTCCGGGGGGAACAGGCGGTCCCAGTCGGGCTGGAAGTTCCGGATGAACTCCTTCACGGCCACCCCCGCCTGGCCGGAGTGGGAATCCAGGACCGCGTCCACCCGGCCCCGCAGGACCTTCTTCAGGCGATGCCCGGCGCCGTCCAGGGTCTCCCGCAGGGTCTCCATGGTGGCTTTCAGGGGCCGGCGGCGGGCCTCCAGGCGGGCCTCCATCTCCTTGATGGCTTCCAGGCCCTTGGTAAGGAGGTCCTGGGTGAGCAAAAACTGCTCCCGGATACCCCGGGCCACCATCTGCACCTGGGAGAGGCTGCCTCCCGCCAGGCGGCGGCTCCGCAAATCGGCGAGGGCACTTTTAAGATCCGTCTCGAATTTGGCGAACTCCTGGTCCGAAAAGGCGGCGGATTCCGGGTCCGTGGCCCACACCGCCAGGAGGCCCGCTTCCTTGGCATCCAGGCTCTCACCCCGGTCCCGGCGCCGGTTCAGGAGGAGCTTCAGGGCCGAAAAGGCGTAAAGCCGGGGGTTGGGATGCCAGGCGGAGAGCTCCTGGATCACCCGGTGCTTGGTCCGCACCACCTCGCTTAAGGAGCCGTGCTCCCCCAGATCCAGGTTGAGGAGGGCCAGGAAGTGGGTAACCAGTCCCATCCGTTTCAGCTCCGCCAGAAACTGGAAATCCGCCTGGCGCAGCCCCACCCGGGAACTGATGACGTAGAGCACCAGGTCGCTCTTAATCAGGTAGGCCAGAACCTGGGCCAGGTGCTGGGGGAAGGGCGAGTCGCTGCCCTGGCAGTCACCCAGCTCCAGGCCGGCTGCGGCCCAGGGAATGGGGATGGTGAGGAGCACGTCCTTCAGAAAGACCGCGGTGGCCTCCCGGGTCACCAGTTCCCGGTGGCGGGCCAGCTCCGCCCCGCTCAGGGACAGGACCCCGGAAGCCGGCAGCAGGTCCTGGAGGAGGTCGTAGCCTTCCAAATAAGATTTCAGCAGCAGATAGTTCTGGTCCAGACTGCCTTCGGACCAGAGGTCGGCGTTCCGGGCTTCGGCCAGGACCTGGGCCAGGAGTTCCCGGTCTTCGGGGCTCTTCAGGTCCAGGGGCGCGGTCCGCTCCATGAGGCGGGGATTGGGCAGCAGCCCCAGGGCCCGGTGCACCTCACCGTTGATTTCGGGCCACTCTTTGAATTTCAGGACCGCCCGGGGCTCCGGGCCGGGCTGTACCCGGGTGATCATGGCGGTGAGGATGCCGGCGCCCCGTTTCAGCAGGTCCTGGCCCACCAGGGCGTTGATCATGGTGCTTTTGCCGGACTTCACCGCCCCCACCACCGCCAGGCGAGAGATTTCCTCCGCCACATGGGCCTGGACCTGGGACAGCACTTTCAGCCAGTGTTGTCCCTGGGGAGCGGCCTGGGGAATGAGGCGGGACCATTCCAGGGCCATCTCCTGCAGGCGGACCATCTCCTGGATCAGTCCCTGGGAGGATTGGGGCTCAGGCACTTTCGAGTTTCCGCGAACTAGGGAAAAGGTTCTTATCGGCGACTCAACCGCCTTTCTTGGGAGCGAAGCCGGCGATATAGGGGCGGCCCACTTCCACCCGGACCTTGTCGGCCACTTCGATAACTACCAGGGGGTCTTCGATGTTGATAATGGTGCCGATGAGACCGCCATTGGTGATGACGCGATCGCCCTTTTTCAGGTTCTCCAACAAGGCCTTGTGTTCCTTGGCTTTTCTCTGCTGGGGCCGGATCAGTAAAAAATAGAAGATCACGACCATGAAGATCATGGGAACGACAAAACTCCACATGGGGCTGGCCTCAGGAGCGCCGGCGGCGCCCTGGGCGGCAGCGTAGGCCCAATTAACCACGCGTATTACCTCCCTCCAGTCGGTTTTGATAGAATTCCCGGCGAAACGCGGCAAAGGCGCCTGCCCCCACCGCTTGCCGGATGTTAGCCATTAAACTCAAATAATAATATAAATTATGCAAGGTTAAAAGGCGAAAAGCCAGAATTTCCCGGGACACGAACAGATGCCGCAGATAGGCCCGGGAATAATTCCGGCAAGTATAGCAGGAGCAGGCTTCATCCAGGGGCCGGGGGTCCTGGCCGTAGGCGGCGTTTTTGATCACCAGCCGGCCGGTGGCAGTGAAGGCCATGCCGTTCCTGGCATTGCGGGTGGGCAGGACGCAGTCGAACATGTCCACCCCCCGGCCCACCGCCTCCACCAGGTCTTCCGGGGTCCCCACCCCCATGAGATACCGCGGTCGGTCCTGGGGCAGGGCCCCGGTGGTCACCGACACCATCTCATGGGTGAGTTCCTTGGGCTCCCCCACGCTCAAGCCGCCCAGGGCATAGCCGTCGAAACCCATGGCGGCCATTTCCTCAGCCTGCTCACGCCGCAGCTCCGGCAGCATGCCGCCCTGGACCACGGCGAACAGGGCCGCGCCCGGCCGGCGGCGGGCCGTGAGGGACCGGGAGGCCCACCTCGCGGTCAGGGCCGCGGCCCGGCGCACCTCGTCTTCCGGGGCCGGATAACCCGGGCACTCGTCCAGGCAGATCATGATGTCCACCCCCAGGGCCTCCTGGAGGGCCACCACGGTTTCCGGGTCCAGAAAGTGCCGGGCGCCGCCGTCCAGGTGCGACTGAAAGATTACCCCCTCTTCCGAAATGGTGCGGAACTGGGCCAGGCTGAAGATCTGGTAGCCGCCGGAGTCGGTGAGGATGGGCCCGTCCCAATGCATGAAGCGGTGCAGGCCCCCCAGGGCGGCGATGGTCTCCACCCCGGGCCGGAGGTAGAGGTGGTAAACGTTGCACAAGATGATGCCGGCGCCCATCTCCGCAAGCTCCTCGGGGGTCATCGTCTTCACCGTGGCATAGGTCCCCACCGGCATGAACGCCGGGGTGGGCACCACCCCGCGAGCCGTGTGCAACTCCCCCAGGCGGGGAGCGGCAACCCCTTGGGATTTAAGTAAGCGAAATTCAAACATATTAGTTTGGGTTTCTGGGGGAGGGGGTAAGGGCCCACGGCCCTTACACTTACGAAAAGCTCCCCCAGGCCCCCACCCCCAATCCCTTAAATTATACTTTTAGGCCGTGGCAGGCGGCCGAAGGCCGCCTGCCACGGCCTCTTAAGCGGGTTGGGAGGGGGGGTTGGGGGGAGGGCAGGGACTTTTTGTAAGTGTCCCTGGCCCTCCCCCCACATCTCCTCTCACAAAATCAGCATAGCGTCGCCGTAGCTGTAAAACCGATACTTCTCTTTTACCGCTTCCTCGTAGGCCCGGAGGATCAGGTCCCGGCCGGCGAAGGCGCTCACCAGGAGCAGCAGGGTGGATCGGGGCAGGTGAAAATTGGTGAGCAGCCGGTCCACGGCCTTAAATCGGTAGCCGGGGTGGATGAAGAGGTCGCACCAGCCCCGCTGGGGAGTGAAACCCGCGGGGCCGGCGCAGTATTCCAGCACCCGGACGCTGGTGGTGCCCACCGCGGTGAGGTGCCGGCCCTGTTCCCGGGCCTGGTTGAGGCGGGCCGCGGTGGGTTCTGAAAGTTCAAAGTATTCCGGTTGCATCCGGTGCCGGGTGTAGTCCGGGTGGCGCACCGGCATGAAGGTGCCGGGCCCCACGTGCAGGGTGACCGCGGCGGTGTCGATGCCGCCGCGGGCCAGGTCCCGGAGCGCCTCCGGGGTGAAGTGGAGGCCGGCGGTGGGGCAGGCGATGGCCCCGGCCCGGGCGGCATAAACCGTCTGGTAGCGCTCCTGGTCCAGACCCTCCGGGGCGCGGCGGATATAAGGAGGCAGGGGCACTTGGCCTATCCGGAGCACCGCGGCGCCGACGTCGCCGTCGGCGGAGCAAAAGCGCACTTCGGCCACCGCCGGAGCCACCAGAGATACAATTTCAGCCTTGAGGAAATCGCCAAGTTTCAGGATCTGGCCGACCTGCAACCGGCCCCGGTAGGTGGCCCGAGCCCGGGCGGTTGAAGGATTCTTGAGGGGAGGGCTGGGGGAAATCAATTCCCCCACCCTCCCCTCAAACTCCCCTCCCAACCCCCTGTAAGGGGTTGGAGGAGGGGGTTTGGGGGCGGAGGGAGGGGCCTCCTGCCCCTCGCCTCCTCCCCCAAAATCATTTCCTTCCGCCTCCGGCACCGGCAGGTGGTGGAGCAGCAGTTCCACCCGGCCGCCGCTCTCTTTCCGCCCCTGCAGGCGGGCCGGAAAGACCCGGGTATCGTTCACCACCAGCAGGTCCCGGGGGTCCAGCCACCGGGCCAGGTCCCGGAAGCCGGCGTGCTGGATTTCACCCCCTTGCCGGCGCACCACCAGGAGGCGGGAGGAGTCCCTCTGGGCCCGCGGGTATTGGGCCACCAGTTCCGGCGGCAGGTGGTAGTCAAAATCCTCAATACGGCTCATAAACGCGGCTCATCCGAAGCCGTTAATTTCCCTGGGCCCTGCTGACGCCAGGGGTGGGGAACCTCGGTAAGAAATAACTTCACCTGGAATTATTGCTCGGAGCATTAAAGAAATTGCCTTGGCTCGGTTTGAGGGCACGGCACGCCGTGCCCCTACAGTTCAGAAAGGGCAATTGGTTTTTCGCTCCAAGTAATAATGCAAAGCCGGGTCATGGTCAATGCCGCGCCGGATAGACGGACGCCGAAATGGCGGTGGCGCAATTGACGGCAATAAGTGCATTTGGTAAGTTTAACCCAGACACTTTTTTGTGCAAGGGATGCGAGATCGCGTGAAAATCAAAATTCTTTTCTCTATGCTGGCCATATTTCTTTTCATGTGTACCTTGGGGGCCGCCGGTGCGCCTACCCCGGAAGAAGTGATGAAGCGGGTGCAGGCGCAGTATGACAAGGCCGGGGCTTTCCAGGCCCGGTTCCGGCAGGAATCCAGCCTCCAAGCCGCCCATCAGACGGATTCGGCCGCGGGCTGGATGTACTTCCAGAAGCCCTGCCGCATGCGGTGGCAGTATGAGACGCCCCCGCAGCAGAAAAAAGAGGTGGTCTCCGATGGCCGGCTGGTGTGGATATACATGCCCCAGGACAGCCTGGTCATGGTCTACAAAATGGACCAGGTGTTGCGCTCGGACCTGGTGATGCGGTTCTTTTCCGGGATAGGCCAGTTCCAGAGGGATTTTAACATCTCCTGGAACCGTCCCCCCGAGGGGTCCGGCAGCTATGTGATTAATCTCTTCCCCAAGAAGGAGCAGCCGGAGCTGAAGCGCCTCACCCTCACCATCAATCCCCGCACCTATCTGGTGGAAAACCTTGAGTTTAGCAACGCCATGGGGGAAGAAGCCCGCTTTACCTTTTCCCAGATTAAGCTGGGCGTGAATCTGGGACGGGATTTTTTCACCTTCACGCCGCCGCCCGGAGTCCAGGTGGTTCGGGAGACTCCCGGAACCTAGCGACGGGTCCCATAATGGCATGACTGCATCTCGCAGCTGGGATACGGGAACTGATGGTTCTTTCCTTCCCCCGGCCCTGCCGCCAGGGCGGCTGAACTGAACCAAAGTCTATACTTTATGGAAAACCATGGAATTTAACGGGCAGCAACAAGAAATCCGGCGCTGGCTGAGAGCGCGCCGGGCCATCATGTTGGCCCACAACTATCAGCCGGGGCCCATTCAGGACGTGGCCGACTTTGTGGGCGATTCCCTGGAGCTGTCCATGACCGCGGCCAAGACTGACGCCGAGGTCATTGTTTTTTGCGGGGTCCATTTCATGGCGGAGACCGCGGCCATCCTCTGCCCGGACAAAACCGTGCTCCTGCCCCGCCTGGATGTGGGCTGCTGTTTGGCCGAGTCCGTCACCGCGGCGAAACTGCTGGCCCGGAAGGCGGAGTTGCCCGGGGTCCCCGTAGTCACCTACGTCAATTCCACCGCCGCGGTGAAGGCGGAGAGCGACATCTGCTGCACCTCCGCCAACGCCATCCGGGTGGTCAATTCTCTGACCGCTCCCCGGGTCTTGATGATACCGGACCAGAATTTGGCCCTCTACGCCGCCCGCCACACCCGGAAGGACATCGAAATCCTCACCTGGGAGGGCTGGTGCAACGTCCACGACGGGCTCAGCGTGGAGGAAGTGTTGGAGTTCAAGGCCGCCCACCCCCAGGCCGTCTTTATTGCGCATCCCGAGTGCAACCCGGAGGTGCTGGACCAGGCGGACCTGATCCGCAGCACCAGCGGCATGCTCAGTTATGTGCGGGAGTCCTCGGCCACGGAATTCATCATCGGCACGGAAAAAGGCATCCTGCACCGGATGCACAAGGAAAATCCCGGCAAGGTCTTTTACTCTCCCTCCCGGCGCCTCATTTGCCGCCCCATGAAGCGCATTACCCTGGCCGACGTGCTGGCCGCTTTAAAGCAAAACCGCCATCAGATCACGGTTCCCGAGGATATCCGCCGGCGGGCTTTAAAGGCAGTGGAGCGCATGCTGGCCGTGCCGCGAGATTAAGGAATGGCTTCCAGAACTCGGCCGGCTCCACCTGCCATCGCCCGGCAGTAGGGCGAACCGCTGCGCTTTATCCCAGGTATGCAGCACCTCCTCGTCCTTTCCCCGGTTCCCGGCCAAAAGCGGCGCCGCAAACCGTATTCTTACCCGGATTTTTCCCCGATTATGGCCTGGTTCTTGCTTATTAAAAGGAAAAACCCATACTTGTGCACCGCGGCTGTGGGAAATGGAATTTTCATCGCCTTTGCAAGACATCCGGCAATCCTTGCACGACCTGGCCCAGCCCCTGGCTGCGATGACAGGCCTGGTGGATCTCATGTTGCTGGAACTGGACGAACAGGACCCCGTGCTCCACGAAGTCCAGATGATCAGTGAGCAACTGGAAAAGGTGCTGCAAATCGTCGGGGAAATTCGGCGCATTGCCCGGGAAGCCTCCGGGGGCGAGCGAATGGCCCGGCCCCCCCAGCCTGCCCCGGCGGTTTAACGTCTGGAGGGGAGGCTCGAGCGTCAAATATTTGACGACCGAAAAGCCGGAGTCCTAGGCTTGGCAGGTCAGCGTCGGTAATTGCGAGCATCCTCAAAGATCAGGACTACATCAAGTCCCCCTTTGAAAAAGGGGGATTTAGGGGGATTTCAATGGGTTATAAAATCCCCCCTAGCCCCCCTTTGGAAAAGGGGGGAATTCCTGGGCCCGGTTGGTGTAGCGCCAATTTATGCAACGAAGTGCTAGGGTTCGACTTGTCATTCTGAGCAAAGCGAATAATCTCAATAACTTAGAAAGTTAGACCTTTCACTGCGTTCAGGGTGACAGAATAATCTGTTGCTGAACAGCCTGTTGGTCCCGGGAAACGGAGTCCGCCCCTGGGCGCAGGCTACTTTGACGGCCTCAGGAAAAGAGGACTTTATCAAGTTGAGACCTCTGAAAAATCCGTGAAAACCAACCCCCAGCCTCCGATAATGGACCAGACGCACCGTGCCCCTTAGGCAAGATCCTGATTTCATACTAATTGTACGTCATAAATAGAGCATTGACACAACCATGATGAAATCCCCCCAGCCCCCCTTTTCCAAAGGGGGGAGCTAAAGGGGGTTCCCTTAAAAATCCCCCTTTGAAAAAGGGGGATTTAGGGGGATTTGTCAAGCTTCACGATGGCATACCATCGGCCTCAAATGCTCTAAGTTTGACGTCAAATTAATATCAGAAGATTTATTAATTAAATGTAGGGTGGTCACGGCCCCCCGAAATTTCTGGCCAAGCCTCTTTTCCCGGCGATTCGGGCAAGGGTAAGCCTTTTTGCAGGGGTCTCAAGTTCTGAGATTTACGACTCATCCCGAAGTTTGATCTTAAGGAGGCATCAGGGCGCCTCTGCTCTTGCTGGCGCCTCGCTTCCTGGCTCCATACTCCCGTCTCGCCTTTCGGCCTTGCCAATCGGGGCAAAACTCCCTATCATGGTTACCCAAAGGGGACTGGCCGCCTGCAGCCCTCAACCAGCGGGAGAAGTGCCATGGCGCCGAACAATCTGCCGGTAGAGGTGGTCTCCCGGGTTAATCAGCTCCGGGAGGAGATCAATTACCACAACTACCGCTACTATGTCCTGGATGACCCGGTGATCTCGGACGCCGAGTTCGACCGCCTCCTGCAGGAGCTCACCGGGCTGGAAGAGCAGTACCCGGAGATGGTCACCCCCGACTCCCCCACCCAGAGGGTGGGGGCCAAGCCCCTGGAAAAATTCGAGACCGTGCGCCATCGCCAGCCCATGCTGTCGCTGGAGAACGCCTTCAGCGAAGCCGCGGCCCGGGACTTCGACGACAGGCTGAAGCGGTTTTTGCGGGCCACCCAGGAGTTTCACTACGTCATGGAGCCCAAGGTGGACGGCTGCGCCATCGAGCTGGTCTATGAGCAGGGCCGCTTCAGCGTGGGCTCCACCCGGGGCGACGGCCTCCGCGGGGAAAACGTCACCCAGAACCTGAAAACCATCCACACCATCCCGCTCATGGTCCTCACTGCGGCGGAGCCGGCCCCGGAGCTGCTGGAGGTCCGGGGCGAAGTCTATATGGACCTCAGGGAGTTTGAAAAGTTAAACCAGGAGCGCCTGGCCCGGGGCGAGCCGGCCTTTGCCAACCCCCGCAACGCCGCGGCCGGGTCCCTGCGCCAGCTGGACCCGGGCATCACCGCGGCCCGTCCCCTGAAGATTTTTTGCTACGGGGTGGGGGAGGTTAAGGGCCGCAGTTTTGCAACCCACTGGGAGGCGCTCCAGACCCTGAAAAAGTGGGGCTTCCGGGTCAATGACTTGATCGAGCGGGGGGTGGGCATGGAGGCCGCCATAGATTACCACCGCCGGTTGGAACACCAGCGCCACGGCCTGTCCTACGAGATCGACGGCATGGTCATCAAGGTGGATTCCCTGGCCCTGCAGGAACGGTTGGGCACCAAGGCCCGGAGCCCCCGCTGGGCCCTGGCCTACAAGTTCGCCGCCACCCAGGAGACCACCCGGGTTCTGGACATCGTGGTCAACGTGGGCCGCACCGGCGCGGTCACCCCCATGGCGGTGATGGAGCCGGTGGCGGTGGGCGGGGTCACCGTCAGCCGGGCCACCCTGCACAACGAAGACGAAGTGGCCAGGAAGGACGTGCGGGTGGGGGACCGGGTCCTGATCCAGCGGGCCGGCGACGTCATCCCCGAAGTGGTGAAGGTCATCACGGAAGACCGCCCCCGGGACGCCAAGCCCTTCAAAATGCCCATAAAATGCCCGGTGTGCGACACCGCCCTGGTGCGGCCCGCCGGCGAAAAGGTCACCCGTTGCCCCAACCCCGACTGCTTCGGGGCCCTGACCCGGGGCATCATGCACTTTGCCGGGAAGAGCGCCATGGACATCGACGGCCTGGGGGAGAAAATCATTCTCCAACTGGTGAACGAGGGCCTGATAAAAGACGTGAGCGACCTCTACCACCTGACGGCGGGGGACCTTATCCCCCTGGAACGCTTTGCGGAAAAATCGGCTCAAAACATCGTGGGCGCCATCCAGGGGAGCAAAACCGCGCCTTTTTGGCGGCTCATCAATGCCCTGGGGATCAGGTTTGTGGGAGAAGCCACGGCCCAGCTCCTGGCCCAGCACTTCCAGAGCCTGGACACCTTGATGCGGGCCAGCGGGGAAGAACTGAAGGACGTGGAAGGGGTGGGGGAGCAGGTGGCCAAAAGCATCCGCCAGTATTTTGACACCCCCCGTAATCTGGAGCTCATCAACAAGCTGAGGGCGGCCGGGGTTAAGGAGCAGCCACCGGAGCGGGCGGCCCCCTCGCCCCTTTCCGGCAAGACCTTCGTGTTCACCGGGGGACTGGCCCGGCTCTCCCGGGAGGAGGCTAAAGCCCTGGTGACGGCCCGGGGCGGCAAGGTGAGCTCATCAGTCTCCGCCAAGACCGACTACGTGGTGGTGGGGGCGGAGCCGGGAAGCAAGTACGCCCGGGCCCGGGAGCTGGGGGTCGCCATCCTGGACGAGGCGGCCTTTGAGAGACTGGTGAAATGAGATTTAGGGGAGGGGGCTAAGGGCCGACGGCCCTTACCCCCTCCCCCAAACCCCATACAGGGGGTTGGGAGGGGAGTTTGAGGGGAGGGCGGGGGACCCTTACGAAAAATGTCCCCCGGCCTTCCCCTCAAATAAAAAAAGGGAGCATCTGATGGCGGACCTCGCGCGGCTCCACGTGGTGATTGAGGGCCGGGTCCAGGGAGTCTTCTTCCGGGCCGCCACCCGGGATGAGGCCCGAGCCCGGGGGCTCGCGGGCTGGGTCCGGAATTTGCCGGACGGCCGGGTGGAGGCCCTCTTCGAGGGCGACAAGCGGGTTCTGGAAGGCATGCTGGCCTGGTGCCATATAGGCCCTCCCTATGCCTACGTCGACCGGGTGGAAATCGACTGGCAACCCTATCAAGGGGACCTGGCGGATTTTCGCGTCCGCTATTAAAGGTGAGCCTTGGATTGGCATTTCAGAGTGGAGCCCCCTCAATAACTCAGCCGCCTTTCCTGGCTGCAGTTGGTCTTCAGGCTCACCGCATTTATGCCCAGCCGGGGCTTGTGCTACAATTATTCTTGAACCCGGAACTTTTATTTTTGGAGGAGTGAAATGCCTGAAAAAGCGGGGGCTGCCGCCGAGCTCATCTTCGCGCCCTGCGGCCGGGCTTTTTTTGTCTACTACGTGGCCATGGCCCTGTGTTTCCTGGGGCCGCGGATCAACCCGGACGTGGGGCTGCCGGTGTGGTTGGGGACGGTTCTGGGCCTCATCCTGGTGGGCGCGGTGATTTATATGAAGTGGGGCCAGGAATACCGCATCACCTCACAGGGGGTGGCAAAAATCAGCCGCTGGCCCTCCCCCCGGAGGCAGGAGATCTCCTGGACCGGCCTGGGAGAAGTCCTGGTGCGCCGGGGGCTGACCCAAACCCTGCTGCAGGTGGGCAACCTCCTCATCAAGGATGTCTCCGGGGGCCCGGAGATGTTCTGGTTCGGCCTGGCCAACCCCAAGGAAGTCAAGGAAGAGATAGAGCGGAGGCGGCCTTGATGGAACTGCAGGAGGGACCGGGGGCCGCCGCGGCTTCCCCGGTTTCCCCCGGGAGCGGCAATCCCATCCCCTGGGAAGCCCCCGAGCTTCCCCGGCTGCCGGCCTTTTACCGCACCCTGCGGGAGCTCCTGGCGCGCCCCCAGGCCTTTTTCCGGGGTCTGGGCCGCGACGGTTGGGCCGAGGCCCTGGCCTTTGCCCTGATCACGGGGACGGTGGGGCTCCTGGCCTGCCTTTTCTGGGGCACATTGTTGTATGCCGCGGTTAGCCGGTCGCTGGCGGAGGCCTGGGGGATCCCGCAAATCTACACGGTGGGGACGGGGATTACCATCTTCCTGATAGTGCTGTCCCCGGTCGTGGTGCTGTTCAATCAGGGGTTCGGCGCCCTTTGCCTCTGGGCGGCGGTGGCACTGGCGGGCGCCGGCCGGGGCCTTAACCCCGCCTGGCGGATTTACAACTACGCCCAGGGGGCCATGGTGGCGGGCCTCATCCCGTTTCTGGGGGTGCCGCTGGCCGGCCTCTGGGTCCTGCTGCTCATCTATCTGGGGGTGCAGGCGGTCTTCCAGACCTCCGGGTGGCGGACCCTGGGGGTCCTGGTCCTTTTCCTGCTCCTGCAAACCTTCTTTTTGATGCTGTTGCTGGGAACCCTGCTGGCCTTACTGACTTTCCTGGGGTTTCTGCTTTTCCTGGGCTGAGGCCAGGGCCGCAGCCGCGGCGGCTTTCCGCCTCTTCCTGCTGGTCCTCAAGGCGTGAGCCGTCCAGCCCACCACCAAACCCAGGGCCAGGCAGAGGTAAGCCAGAAGATAGGTGGGGACTTGCCCCAGGACGAACTTGAAGAGCTTGAGATCCGGGGGCGGTTGGGGGTTCTCCACGGCGAAATCCACCAGAACCGCGACCAGGATGATGAGGAGCACCGTTTTGAGTCTAGGCATGACCGGTTCTTCCAGCCTCACTCTTTCAGGTAGCGCTTCACCATCGATTTGAGGTCCTCCAGGTCCGAGGACTTGACCAGGTATTCATCGGAGGCCCAGGTGGCGAAATCCTGCTTGTACTCGCCGTAGGCGGTGGAAAGCAACACCGGCAAACCCGGGCGTTTCTCTTTGATCTGTCTGAGGGCTTCGATGCCGTCCATCTCCGGCATCTTGATGTCCAGGATGACCAGATCCAAAGGAACATTATCCACGATCTCCAAGGCTTCCCGGCCATTGGCGGCCAGGTAGACGTCGTAGCCTTCCTCTTTGAGTTCCTCGCTGTAAAGGAGGCGAATGCTCATTTCGTCGTCCGCCACCAGTATCTTCTTCATCACCGCCCTCCTTTAGGGGCCTTCAACGCGCTGGCGGGAACCGCGTCGTGGCCGGCATCTTTCACCAGACAATATTTGGCCACCGGTAAGCTGACGATAAAGGTCACCCCTTTCCCCATTTCGTTGTTGACCTCGATCTGGCCGTAATGGCGGGAGACGATGCGTTGGGCGATGGCCAGGCCCAAACCGGTGCCGTAATCTTTAGTGGAGAAAAAGGGGTTGAAGATGTTGTGCAGCACTTCCATGGGGATGCCCCCGCCGGTGTCGGTGACCGCGGCCGCCTCATAGAGGCCGTCGGGCTTTTCCATGCTGGCAGTGCGGATGGTGAGGGTGCCGCCGTGGGGCATGGCCTGGGAGGCGTTCTTGATAAGGTTGTAAAAGACTTGCTTCATCTGGCGGTCATCGCAGTGGAGCCGGGGCAGGGAGGCATATTCTTTCACCACCTTGATTTTGTTGGCGTCCAGGTCCCGCTGCACCAGGATCAAGGTGTCCTCGATGAGCTTGGCCAGATCGTGATCGCCGTAGTAAGAGAGGTTTTCCCCGGTGAAGTCCAGGATTTCCCGCAGGAGTTTTTCCAGGCGGGTGACCTCTTCCTGGATGACCTCGACGTAACCCCGGAGCGGCGAATTGGGCTCAACCAGTTTGGCGATGCGCCGGGCGAAGCCGCCGATGGACACCAGGGGGTTGCGGATTTCGTGGGCCATGCCGGAGGCCAGGCTGCTCAGGGCCGCCAGCCGGTCCGACTCCAGCATCCGCTCCCGGATGAGCAGCAGTTCCCGGTTGTTGGCTTCGATGGTGGAATAGAGGTGGGCATTTTCCAGGACCAGGGCCGCCTGGGTGGCCAGCATCTGCAGGACGTGCAGGGGTTCGGTCTCCAGGGGGCGCCCGGAGGCCTGGTTGTCCACCACGATGACCCCGGTGGCCCGGTCCTTCACCACCAGGGGCACCACGAAAAATTCCTGGGCCGGGAATTTCCCTTCCAGGACTGCGGGTAAAATGGGTTCCTTCAGGGTTTGGGTATGATGATAAGGGTGTTTCTTGAGCACCGCCAGGGCCAGCGGCCCCTGGTCGGCCCGCAGGGGGATCTCCCAATCGGCCACCGGCAGCTCTGCGGGGGGAGGCAAGAGCAGGGCCTTGTCATTGGGGGCCTCAATGGGCTGGGCCGGGCGCCGGGCGCCTTTGGCCCCTTTCAGGGTTTGGGCCGCTTCGTCCACCTGCAGCACCACCGCCCGGTCGAACCCCAGGCCCTGCTCCAGGGTGAGGCCCTGCAGCAGGATCTCCAGGAGGCGGTCCTCCTGGACCGTGGTCAGCATGACCTGGGAGATCTCCTGGAGCGCGGTGAGATTTTTCAACATGCGCTCTTTTTTCTCCGCCAGATCCTCCACCTGCTGGTAGGTGAGGACGTTCTCGATGGCGTTGACGATGACGCCGGCCATGGTGTACAGGAGTTGGCGGTTTTCCGGGTCGAAGGGGACGAATTCGCCGCTGGGGGTAAATTTGTCGTAAACCCCCAGGGTGCCTTGCAATTGGCCCTTAAAAGTCAGGGGCACCGCCAGGCAATAGTGCATCAGGCCTTTGGCGTCCGGGGACTGCCCCTGGAAGTGGGGCGGCTCCCCCGCCCCACCGGCGCCGGGCCCCATCTTGGGCAGGGCCGGACACGCCGGCGGAATCTGGCCGTACCTGGAAGAGACCAGGGGCTCGCCGCTGACCGCGTCCATGATGTGCAGGGCCGCCCCCCGGGCGGTGATCACCTTGGCGGTGGTGCTAACGATGCGCTCCAGGAGTTCGTCCAGCTCCATCGTGGAGCTCAGGGCCTTGCCCACCTCGAAGAGGACGGAAAGCTCGGCGATGCGCTTTTTGGCCTCTTCCTGGACGATGGCCTGGCGCAGGGTGCCGGCCAGCATCAGGCAGGCCAGCTGCACGCCCTGGCGCTCCGTGGGCGTGAAGGACCGGTCGGCCCGGTCCATTAAAATCAGGACCCCGTAAAAATAGTTGTCGTCGGCCACCGGGAAGGCGGCCAGGGTGTGATAGGCGGGGTGCAATTTCTCCAGCGCGGCATTGGCTGCCTGGACCCCGGGCTGGTGGCGGTGCAGCACCTTCACCTTGCGGGTGCCGGCGGTTTCACCCACCAGCCCCTGGCCCAGGGGGAATTCCACCCGCAGGTGGGGAGGCACGGGGCCGGCGCTGCTGATATTCAAGACCAGGGTCTCCTTGGCCTTGTCCAGCCCGAAGTAGAGGGCCAGGTCCACCTTCAGGTTGCGGGCCAGCAGGTGGACCATGTTGTTCAGCCGTTCCCCAAAGGAGACCGTGGAGGTGAGCACCTCCACCATTTGGGTTAAAAAGCCGGCGCGATCAGAAACCATGGATGTCTATCCTTCCAACAGGCGCTGTCGCTTTTCCACGGCGAGGCGGTACAGTTCCAAATACTTGGGAGCCGCGGTATTGATCCAGGAAAAATCCAGGGCCATGTTTTTTCGCATCAGGGCTTCCCAGGCGGCGCGGTCTTGATAGGCGGCCAGGGCCCGCTGCACCGCGCCCAGGAGTTCCGCCGGGGTGTAGCCGGAGAACTTGAAGCCGTTGCCGTCCCCGGTCCCGGGGCTGAATTCCTGCACGGTTTCATCCAGGCCGCCCGTGGCCCGCACCACCGGGATGGTGCCGTACTTCAGGCAATAGAGCTGGTCCAGGCCGCAGGGTTCATAACGGGAGGGCATGAGGAAGATGTCGGCCCCGGCGACGATCTGGTGGTGCAGTTCTTCGGTGAAGCCGATGACCAGGCCCAGGCGCTGGGGGTACCGGGAGCTGATCTCCTGCAGCAGATAATGGTGGCGCTCCTCCCCGGTGCCCTGAATCACGAAGCCCACCTCCAGGCCCATCAGGTCGTCCAGGATATTTTCCACCAGGTCGATGCCCTTGCGTTCAAAGAAGCGGGTGGTCATGCCGATGAGGGGTTGTTCCGGGGGAAGCTGCAGGCCGAACCGCTGGGTCAGGGCAATTTTGCAGGCCCGCTTCCCTTCCAGACGGTTCTGGTCATAGTTGGCGGCCAGGAAAGCATCGCGCTGGGGGTCCCAGCGGTAGTAATCGACCCCGTCCACGATGCCGTAGAGTTCTTGGGCCCGCTCCTGGAAGAGCCCCTCCAGGCCGAAGCCATACTCCGGAGTCAGGATCTCTTCCCGGTACCTGGTGCTCACGGTGCTGATGAGATCCGCAAAGACCAGGCCGCCCTTCATGAAGTTGAGGCCGCCGTAAAACTCCAGGGCCTTGGGAGAGAGCAGCTCCCATCCCAGGCCGGTGAGCGGCAGATCGTAGGAAGAGAAGAGGCCCTGATACCCCACATTGTGCACCGTGTAGAGCAGCGGCAGCTTTCGCAAGCGGGGCCGGTCGTGATAGAGCGTCCGCAGATAGACCGGCACCAGGCCGGTTTGCCATTCATGGGCATTTAAGACGTCCCAGTCCATTTCCAAGGCCTCAATCATCTCCACCACCGCCCGGCTGAAGAAGATAAAGCGCTCGGAGTTATCCTCAAAGTCCCCGTAGGCGGTGCCGTAGAGACCGTCGCGGTTGAACAGGGCGTCCTGGCCGATGAAGTAAAAGTTGAGGGCGGGATCTATCTCGCAGTGATAGATTTCCGCCGGCAAGGTCTTCCAGGACAGCGGAATGGAGAGGGTCTTGCCGGTAAAGGTGAGGTCACGCCCCGATTCCCGCACCTGCCGGTACAGAGGCAGGACCACGGCCACCTGGTGCCCCAGCTTCACCAGGGCCCAGGCCAGGGCATAGATTACTTCCGCCAACCCGCCGGTGCGGGCAAAAGGATTGGCTTCCGGAGTAACTATCAGGATCCGCATCTTGGCCCTCGAGCATTACAGCGTTAGCTCCCGAAGATATTGCGCTGCATCTTCTGGAGGCGTGGGATTGATGTAAAAGCCCGAACCCCACTCGAAACCGGCAATCAAGGTGAGCTTGGGCACTATTTCGAAATGCCAGTGATAATAAGCCAGCTCCGGTTCCCGGATGGGGGCGCTGTGCAACATAAAATTATAAGGAACCTGGCCCAGGGCCTTTTCCAGGCGCTTCAGGGTCTCGGAAAAGATTTCGGCCAGCAGGAGGCGGGATTCATCCTTCAGGTCCACGTAAGAGGAGGAGTGGCCTTTGGGCAGAATCCAGATCTCAAAAGGCGAGCGCGGCGCGAAGGGACAGATGGCCAAAAATTCCTGGTTTTCCAGGACCACCCGCACCTGCTGCATGGATTCCTGGCGGAGCATGTCGCAGAAGACACAACGCTCCTTGTAGTTGAAATAAAACTTGCCGCCGCTCAGTTCCTCCATCACCAGTTCCGGCACGATGGGGAGCCCGATGAGCTGGCTGTGGCTGTGCTCCAGGGAAGCGCCGGCGGCCCGCCCCTGGTTCTTAAAGATCAACACGTATTTGAACCGGGGGTCCTCGCTGAGCCCCACGATGCGGTCCCGGTAAGCGGTGAGCACCCGCACGAAACCGTCCAGGGGGATGGTGGCCAGGGTCGCCTGGTGGTCGGGGCTTTCGATGATGACTTCATGGGCCCCGATGCCGTTCATTTTGTCATACATGCCTTCGCCCTGGCGATTCAGTTGCCCTTCCTGGGCCAGGGCCGGAAATTTGTTGTTCACCACCCGGAGCTGCCAGCCGGGGGTGTTGGGCGCGGTGCCCGGGTCCCGGTAGGCCAGGACTTCCGGGGGCGTGGTGTGTTCGTTGCCTGGATCGAAGGGACAGAATCCGCCTTTGGTTACTTCCGGCTCCACCACGAAGTCGTGGGGGCGCTTGCCGCGCTCCGTGGAAATGATCACCCAACGGCCGATGATGGGGTCTTTACGCAATTCCGGCATTCAATCTCCTGGCCCTGCGGCTAAAGCCGCGGCAGCTACGGCTGCGGACACAGATTAATTGAATTAGTATACGCTCCTGGGCAAATTTTGCAAGGAGTTTGGCAGACATGGGAAGCCCTCAGAGGTAAACTGGCAAAAGGTGAAAAGGGGAGAAGGAAATGGATAAGCGGGAGGTGAAGGCTGATCTCGGGCTGCAAAGAAACATGAATAGAGAGACCGTTACTTAAATTGCAGGAGCCGATTACCTTTTCTACCAGATTTATTTAGAAAAGAAACCTATTGAGGGTGGGACCTTGCCTGCGCCGGTAAGAGCCAGACATTTCTGGCCTTTGCTGCCTCGAGGCCCTTGGGAACCAGCACTGCGAAGAATTCCCGGGAGCATTCAAAGAAAACCCAATGTCCCTCTCGGTTCCAATGCATATCGCCCCGGGGCTTATAAAGGTTTTCCTTGGTTTGGGCGTAATACTGCGCCATGGCTGCGGTGGGGTCGAAACAAAAGATCCCCTGTTCCCGGCAAAAGGCTTGAATTCTCTTATTGGGAGCCATCAGGTCAAACCGGGACCTTTCCAAGCCGCATGCCGCCACGGCCCGTTCCCAGTCTTCGGGCTGGATCTGGAACCTTTGGGGGAATAGTTGGATTGCAAAGACGATCTGGCGCTGTTCACAATAGACTTGAAAGGCCTCCAGAATGCGGAAAAGACACCGGTAGGCCTCATCGATTTCAGGTGCCGCTGGATTGGTGTACATGCCTAACCCATTGTTCAGATCGAAAAGTTCCGGGTTATCCCGATTACCCGAACTGGTGATCGGCTCTTCGTGCGGATACAACCGCCGGACCACCTGTCTTTTCCCCAGCCAGCGGCGCGCCGGAGCCAGGAACTTTGCAACTGGGTTGCGAGGCTGCAAATATTCGGCAGGGATCTTATAGGCCCTTAAATCCTGGGCCCAGTGAACCTGGCCATGGTCGGCAAGATCGATGCGGACCTTTCCATCTTTCAGGCTTAGAACATATTTTTCTTCCCCATCGAGGCTATGGTAGGCCTGGGCAATGTCATTTCCCAGGGTGATGCCCAGGAGCACCAGGTGCGGATTAAACTTAATGCCGAACCGGTCAAGGTAATATAAGCCGGTGGCTGGCTCCTCTATCTCAGCTACCAGGATTTCGGACTTGCCAAACTTTTGCTTGATCCACTGCTGCAACAGATAAGAGAAGGTTTCCTCCTGTCCTACCCGGTAACCCGCCGTAAAAGAATCACCCAAGGAGAGAAGGCGCAATACTCCCGGAGGCGGTTCCTCGCTAAATTCCTGATCGCTGCGGAATCCGGCGGAATTAGTAACCCAACGCACCTTGCCGCCCACACCATCGGTTACATAGGCCTTAAAGTTCTCCCGGAGATACCCGCCTCGTCCCAGGCCTTGCGGACCCACGGTATCGGCATAATCCAGGAGAGACTTTCTTTGGCGCTTCTCCATTACCCCTAAAGAGAATTCCGCCATGATCACGGCCGCCATCAGGGACAAAGTCACGGATAACAGGACGAACCAGATTTTTATGCTGCTGGGGGACATACATTCCTCAGTTAGAGAGGGCTTGCAGTAGCGCTATCAGATTACCTTAATTCCGAGGTTTGGCCCAATAGCCCGCGGTTAAGGTGAGGATTAATCAGACGCCTCAGATTTTCGCCTTTTCGCCCCCCATCATTTGCGGAACAGGTAAAGGATCAGGGTCAAGATAATGCTGATGAGGATGCAGGTCCCCAGGGGGAAGTAAAAGCTGAATTTCTCCCGCTTGATGACGATATCTCCCGGCAGGTGGCCCAGCCAGGGAATTTTGGGGGACAGCCACAGCACCACTCCCACCAGCACCAGGATGACCCCGATGATTATCAGGAATCGGCCTAATTCGGACATCCGCTCCCCTTCTCAACCTGTGGCTGGCTGGGCCCGCCCCAGATGGCAACCGGATTAACCCGGCAAGATGGGCGCCTCCCAGGGTCTATAGTTATTATTAAGATTAAGCCACGAATTATCAAGGGGATTTCCTTGCCGCGGGATTAATCCGCCGGCGGGGATTGTCAGTGGCCCGATCTTTGGGTTAAGATTTTAAATATGCTGATAATTCCTGCGGTTGATATTCGCGGCGGCAAATGCGTGCGCCTGCGCCAGGGGCGGCTGGACGCCGAGACCGTCTTCAGCGACGACCCGGTGGCCATGGGACTCAAGTGGCAGGAAGCCGGGGCCCGGTGGCTCCACGTGGTGGACCTGGACGGCGCTTTTTCTGCCAGGCCCCAGAACCTGGAGGCCATCCGGCGCCTGCGCCGGGCCCTCGCCATCCCCATGGAGCTGGGAGGCGGCATCCGCACCCTGGACACCCTGGCCGCCTATGTGGACTTAGGGATAGACCGCCTGATTCTGGGCACGGTGGCGCTCAAAGACCCGGAGCTGGCGGCCCGGGCCTGTGCTGAGTACCCGGGGCGCATCGCTTTCGGCCTGGATGCCAGGGACGGTCTTTTGGCCGTGGAGGGCTGGACCGAGACCAGCCGCCGGACTGCCCTGGAAGTGGCCCGGAGCCTGGCGCCGCTCAGGCCCGCGGCCCTGATTTACACCGACATCAACCGGGACGGGGTCAAACGGGGCGTTAACCTGGAGGCCACCCGGACCCTGGCTGAGGCCATCGACCTGCCGGTCATCGCCTCGGGCGGGGTCAGTTCTCTGGATGACATCAAGGCCCTCCTGCCCCTGGAACCCCTGGGGGTGGTGGGGGTCATCGTGGGCCGGGCCCTGTACGACGGCAACCTGGATTTGGCAGAGGCCCTCAAAATTGCCCAAAATACTTTTTAACCAGCAAGGACACCAAGAACACCAATAAATCATGAAGGGTGCGCCCCCGCGCCTCAAAACACTCGAAACTAAAAACTCGAAACTCGAAACTCAAATTGACCAATAACTCTTATCTCAGCCGGGTCCAGCGCCCCAGCCGCTACCTGGGGCGGGAGATCAACGCGGTCATCAAAGACCCCGGAGCCGTGTCCCTGCGGGCGGCGCTGCTCTTCCCCGACCTCTACGAAGTGGGGATGTCCCACCTGGGTCTGGGCCTGCTCTACGGCATCCTCAACCGGGAGGACCATATCTGGGCCGAGCGGGCCTATGCCCCGGCTCCGGACCTGGAAGCCGAACTGCGGGCCCGGGGCCAGGCCCTGGCCAGCCTGGAGTCCGGCACTCCCCTGGCCCAGTTTGACCTGCTGGGGGTGAGCTTTCAGTACGAGCTGGGCTACACCAATTTTCTGAACCTGCTGGACCTGGGCGGGGTGCCCCTGCTGGCCGAGGCCCGCACCGCCAAAGACCCGGTGGTCATCGGCGGCGGGCCCGCCTGCTTCAACCCCGAACCGGTGGCGCCCTTCCTAGACGCCCTGGTCCTGGGAGACGGTGAAGAAGTGCTGCTGGAGGTGGCCCAGGTCGTCAGGGCCTGGCGGCAGGCCCATGGCGCCCGCCCGGAACTGTGGCGGGCCCTGGAGGAGTTGGACGGGGTTTACGTTCCCGCCTTCTTCCACCTGGAGTTCGACGGCCAGGGGCGTCTCCGGGAGATCATGGACCGGGGCCGCCGCACCTCCATCCCCAAACGGGTTCTGGACGACCTTAACCGCATAGACCTCAGCCCCCAAGCCCTGGTGCCCCAGTGCCAGATCATCCACGACCGCCTGAACCTGGAGATCTCCCGGGGCTGCACCCGGGGTTGCCGCTACTGCCAGGCCGGCATGATCTACCGGCCGGTGCGGGAGCGGGACCCGGCCGCGGCGCTGGCCTGGGTGGAAGCGGCCCTGGCCGCCACCGGATTTGAGGAGTTATCCCTGCTCTCCTTGAGCGTGGGAGATTACGGCCCCCTGGCGCCCCTTCTGAAAGAGCTCATGGATCGCCTGGCCCACCGGCAGGTGGCCGTTTCCTTGCCGTCCCTGCGGGCCGACACCCTGACCGGGGAAATGATGGAGCAGATCCGACGGGTGCGCCGCACCGGACTGACCCTGGCCCCGGAGTCCGGCAGCCAGCGCCTGCGCCAGGTGATCAACAAGAACTTGCCGGAAGAGACCATCATCGGTTCGGCCAGCCGGGCCTTTGCCGCGGGCTGGCAGCTGCTCAAGCTCTATTTCATGATCGGCCTGCCCCGGGAGGCTCCCCAGGACCGGGAGGCCATCATCACCCTGGTAAATCAAATTCTTAAGGCCGCCCCCCGGGGCCGGCGCCCCCGGCTCAACGTCAGCCTCTCCAGCTTCATTCCCAAGGCCCATACCCCCTTCCAGTGGGAGCGCCAGGAGGATCTGGAAGAAAGCCGGCGCCGCCTCCACGAAGTCAAGGACCGGCTGCGGGGGCAACATATCCAGGCCAAATGGAACAGCGCCGCCCAGACTTGGCTGGAAGGCGTCTTTTCCCGGGGGGACCGCCGCCTGGCGCCGGTGCTGATGCGGGCCCACCGCCTGGGCTGCCGCCTGGATGCCTGGAGCGAGCAGCTGCGCCTGGAGCCCTGGCGGCAGGCCTTCCGGGAAGCCGGGGTGGACCCGGACTTCTACCTGCGGGAGAGACACCCGGATGAGGTGCTGCCCTGGGATCACCTGGACAGCGGCGTCAGCCGGGCGTTCCTGGCCCAGGAGCGCAGCCTGGCCTACCAGGGGGTGGAGACCCCGGACTGCCGCCAGGCGGGTTGCCAGGACTGCGGCGTCTGCGACCAGGAGCACATTTCCCTGAAGCTCCATGACTCCCAGGTTATCCCAACGGCGCCGCCTGCTCCCCCGGCCCAGACCGGGCCCCAACCGGGGCGCTACCGGCTCACCTACGCCAAGCTTGACGAGGTCCGCTGGCTCAGCCACCTGGAGCTGGTGTCGGCCATGTACCGCAGCCTTCGCCGCGCCGGCCTGCCCCTGGTCTTTAGCTCCGGATTCCATCCCCTGCCCCGGGTCTCGTTCCACGGAGCCCTGCCCGTGGGGGTGGAAAGCCTGGGGGAGACCCTGGACCTGGAGCTGGCCCAGCAGGTGGACGAAGGCGCCGTGAGGGACCGCCTGAACCGGGCCCTGCCGCCGGGCCTGCAAATCCTGCAGGCGGCCCGCTTGCCGGGACGCCTGGCGCCGCCCCGGTTCGAAAGCGCGGTCTACCAGGTGGCAAGCGAGGGGCCGGTCTTTCAGCTTCAGGCCGCGGAGCGCTTCCTGGTCCGGGACGAATTCCTGGTGACCCGGCGGCGACCCAAGGGAGAACGAACCATTAACCTGCGACCACAGGTGGCGAAACTGCAGGTGCTGGACCCCCAAAACCTGGAGCTGCACCTGCGCATCCTGGAAAGAGATAACCTCAAAGCCACGGACGCCCTGGCCGCCATCTTCTCCCTCACCGACGACCAGACCTGCGGCTTGCGAATTTTGAAGATGAGGAGTATTTAGGAAAAGCATTGGGGGAGGGGGCCAGGGGCAGAAAGCCCCTGCCCCCTCCCCCAAACCCCTTCCCCCAACCCCTTAAGGTTTTTTACTGGCCGGGAAGTCGGGGCCGGAGGCCCCGCCTTCCCGAGCCAGTATATGCGGGTTGGGAGGGGGTGCGGGGGAGGGCAGGGACCACTTAAGAAAAAATCCCTGGCCCTCCCCCGCAAACATATCCCTATCCCTATGTCCAACTTATTGCTAATCAGCGTGGCGGAGTGTGACACCCGGGTGGCCCTGGTGGAGGATGGCCGTCTGGTGGAGTTCTACGTGGAGAGCCATCCCCGGAACGGCCTGGTGGGCAACATTTACAAGGGCCGGGTGGTAAAGTTGTTGCCCGGCATGGCCGCGGCCTTCGTGGATCTGGGGTTGGAGCGGCCGGCCTATCTTTTCGCCGAGGATGTCACGGTCCAGGAAGACGAATTTTATCAACTCTGGTTGAAGGACGAGTTGCCCGCCATGGCCGAGCCGCCGCGGCGGCGGCCCGCCGCTTCCATCAGCGATCTCCTCCACGAAGGCCAGGAGATTGTGGTGCAGGTGGTGCGGGGCCCCCTGGGTAAGAAAGGGGCCCGCCTCACCAATCAGATCGCCCTGGCGGGGCACTACCTGGTCTACCTGCCGACCCTGGCGCACCTGGGGGTTTCCCGGCGCATTGCCGAAGAAGAGGAGCGCCAGCGGCTCAAGGCCATGCTGGAGGAGATCAAGCCTCCCGAGGGCGGCCTGATCGCCCGCACCGCCTGCCGGGGCCAGAGCCTGGAGAAACTGGCCAGGGAACTTGAGGCCTTATTGCCCCGGTGGCAGAAAATCCTGCGCAAGAAGGAGGCCGCCGCGGCCCCGGCTTTGCTGCACCAGGAGCTGGAAGCCGCCCGGCGCCTGCTCCGGGAGCTGTTCTCCTCCGAGATTGACCGGGTGGTGGTGGATGACCCGGAGGCCTTTGCCAAGGCCCGGGACTTCCTGCAGTCCTTCAGCCCCGGGGATGCCTTTCGGGTGGAGCTCTATTCCGAGCCCGAGCCGCTTTTTTCCCATTTCGGCCTGGAGTTGGACTGGGAAAAGCTGCTGGCCCCCCGGGTGTGGCTCAAGAGCGGCGGGTACCTGTACCTTGACGCCACCGAGGCCCTCACCGCCATCGACGTCAACACCGGCAAGTTCGTGGGCCGGCGGCATCTGGAGGAAACCATCCTGCAGACCAACCTCGAGGCTGCCAAGGAAATTGCCCGGCAGATCAGGCTGCGCAACCTTGGGGGCCTCATCGTCATCGACTTCATCGACCTGGAGCAGGCGGCGCACCGGGACCAGGTTTACCAGGCGCTGTTGCAGGGGCTCAGCCGGGATCGGGCCAAGACCACGGTTTTACCCATCTCTCCCCTGGGGTTGGTGGAGATGACCCGCCAGCGCTTACGGGACAGCCTGGCCCAGATCGTCACCGAACCCTGCTCCTGTTGCCGCGGCCGGGGAGAAGTTTTGTCTTCCTTGACCCTGGCCTGTGATATTATGAGGCAGCTAACCGCCGAGGCCCGGGAATTTCCCGGCTACCGCCTGTCCCTAACGGCCCATCCCCAGGTAATCGGGATCATCAGACAGGAAGGGCAGGGCCTGTTGACGCGCCTGGCCGCGGCGCACCGATTCCGGGTGAGCTTCAAGGAAGAGCCCCTCTTCTCCCGGGATCACTTCGAAATCACCCGGGAGTGGCCGGGGGGGTGAGAAAAGTTATCAGTTGCCAGTAGCCAGTTGTCAGTGTTAAATAAATAAATAAAGGTGCTTTGGCGTAACCGACTGTTTGTACTTAATAAGCGGACCATTCATACCAGCATCACGCCGAAAATATTTGATGGTATTTATAAGTTCATTTCTGGCGTGATTCTGGCCGCTAATTCATGGAATTATCCAAATGAGTCTGATCGATCCTTATTCAATCCCAAGCGTATTCATTACCCACGCGGCATCTGTCCTTGGAGATACGAATCATGGACTCAGCGGATCTGAAATAATCCGATATTTCACTGGTTACGCGGTTGACTTCAATGTTGATATTCCACACGCGGTATACCCATTTGATGCGCCTAACAAGAGGACGGCTTTAAATGAAAATCTCTCTTCTTTCTCCGCGAAGCAACAATACAAAATCATAAAAGAACTCTGCGAATTGGAACGTTTCAAGGGCAATCAAAATGTAAGAGACCTAAAGATCAAGCTAGTCTCTAGATATTCTAAGTTCGCTGAGACGAATTTAGCAGCCGAAATTAATGAAAGTATCATTGAAGAAACAAGGCATTGGCTAGAAGGATATCCAGAATCCTTGAAGTTATATCAAGACGCATTAACCAAATTCCAAAATAAGGTATTTACTAGGAATATTTTGGATGATCTGCGCCTTTCTCTTGAATTACTATTAAAATCAGTTCTGAAGAATGGTAAGTCCTTGGAGAACCAGATTGATGGTTTGGGAAGACATTTGAAAGGCAAGGCTTGCTCAAGTGAACTAACTAATATGTTTCTAAAAATAGTGGATTATTATTGCAAATACCAGAATTCTTACGTAAAACATGATGATGCTGTTATTGAAGAGGAAATAGAGTTCATATTCGAGATTACATCTTCTTTTATGAAGCACATTGTTAGAATGTCTTAATAGATATATGAAAATGGCTACTGACAACTGACAACTGACTACTAAAAACCATGTCCACCGCCCCCATCATCTTAGGCACCGCGGGCCACATCGACCACGGCAAAAGCGCCCTGATCAAGTCTTTGACCGGCATCGACCCGGACCGCTTGAAGGAGGAGAAGCTCCGGGGGATCACCATCGAGCTGGGCTTCGCCGACCTGAGGTTGTCCACCGGCCAGCTCCTGGGGATCGTGGACGTGCCGGGCCACGAGCGCTTCGTGCGCCACATGGTGGCCGGCGCCACCGGCATGGACCTGGTGGCCCTGGTCATCGCCGCGGACGAAGGGGTCATGCCCCAGACCCGGGAGCACCTGGAGATTTGCCAGTTGCTCCGGGTCAAGCAGGGCCTGGTGGTCCTCACCAAGGCGGACCTGGTGGAGGAAGACTGGCTGGAGCTGGTGGCAGAGGAGGTGCGGGAGGCCATCCAGGGGACTTTTCTGGAGGGCGCCCCCATGGTGCGTTTTTCCGCGGTCACCGGGGCCGGCAAGGAGGAGCTGCTTCAGACCCTGGCGGACCTGGCGGCCCGGGTCCCTCCCAAGCCGGCCAAGGGCATCTTCCGGCTGCCCATCGACCGGGTCTTTACCATCAAGGGCTTCGGCACCGTGGTCACCGGCACCGCCATCTCCGGCCGCCTGCAGGTGGGAGAGGCGGTGACCGTCTATCCCCCGGGCTACAAGGCCCGGGTGCGGGGCCTCCAGGTGCACGGCGCCGCGGTGGAGGAGGCCCTGGCCGGCAACCGCACCGCCATCAATCTTCAGGGGCTGGAAAAAGAGGAGCTGGAACGGGGCATGGTGGTGGCGCCCCCGGGGGCCCTGCTCCCCAGCCGGCGCCTGGACGCCTACCTGGAAGTTCTGCCCAGCGCCCCCCGCCCCTTGAAGCACCGGCAGGCGGTGCGGTTGCATACCGGCACCAGCGAGCGGGTCGCTCTGCCCCTGCTGCTGGACGCCGACGAACTGCCGCCCGGGGCCTCGGGCTACGTGCAATTTTTCCTGCGGCAGCCCCTGGCCCTGAAGCCCGGCGACCGCCTGGTGATCCGCAGCTTCTCCCCGGCCTTCACCTGGGGCGGCGGCCTCATCCTCCACGTTAACCCGCCCCGCCACAAAAGACATCAGGCCCAGGTGCTGGCGGGCCTGACCACCCTGGAGCAGGGCTCCCCGGAGGAGGTCCTGCGCCTCTATCTGGCGGAAGCCGGAGCCGCGGGTCGTTCCCGGGCGGAACTTACGGCCCTGCTGCCCTGGGATCCCGGGGACCTGGCTCACCTGCTGGGAACCCAGGCCAAAGAGGGCCAGGCCCTCAATTACGACCCGGAAAAGGAGCGCTACCTGCTCACCGCCACCGCCCGGCAGCTGGAGCAGCAGGCCCGGGAGCTGTTGTCCGCCTACCACCGCAAGAACCCGTTGAAGCCCGGCCTCTCCAAGGAAGAGCTGCGCCGCCAGCTGCCGGCCCAGATGGAGGTGCGCCTGTTCAATTATCTGCTAGCCGATATGGTCAGCCAGAAGCAGATCGCCCTGGAAAAGGACCTGGTGCGCCTGGCCAGCCATAAGGTCACCCTGGCCGTGGACCAGGAGGATCTCGTAAGTCGCTTGGCAACCCTTTACCGGAAAGGTCACCTTTCACCGCCCACCCTGAAGGAGGCCGGCGCCGGTCTGAACCTGGCGCCGGATAAACTCAAGCAACTCCTCTCCGTGCTGGTGAACCAGGGCCGCCTGGTGAAGGTGAAGGAAGACCTCTATTTCCACCAGGAAGCCATGGCCCGGCTCAAGGCGGCTCTGGTCGATTTCCTCAAACAGCACCAAGAGATCACCGTCATCCAGTTCAAGGACCTGACCCAGACCTCCCGCAAATTCACCATCCCGCTCTTGGAATACTTCGACTCCACCCGCACCACCGTGCGGGTGGGCGAAGCCCGGAGACTGCGGGAAGGGGTGTGAGGCAGGAAAAAGATTTGGGGAGGGGGCTAAAGGCAGAAGGCCCTTACACTTACGAAAAACTCCCCAAACCCCTCCCCCAATCCCTTAAGCAAAAAAATAGGGCCGGGAGCGTTGCCCCCGGTCCATTGAATTAGTTTTTTCCTAATCGTAGAAAGCTAACTATTGTAAGTTATTAAAATATTGCTTTATTTTATTAGTTATTCTAATGTTAATTAAATATTTAAACAAAGTTTAACTTGAAGTTTAAGTAATTTTGCTGCGACCCTTTCTGAGGAGGATTTTATATGGATGATAGCGAATTGAGAGCAAGGGTATTTATCAGCTGTGGCCAAAGGCGCGGGACTGATGAAGAAGAAATTGCTCACCGGATTGCTGAGAGGCTGACCCAGCTTGGATATGACCCATACATTGCAGTCGAAGAACAGACACTAATAGGGTTGAAGGAAAACATATTCAGGCAATTAGAGAGTTCAGAATATTTTATATTCATCGACTTTAAACGAGAACAGATTGTAAGCAACAACAATTATGTTTACCGCGGTTCACTTTTCTGCCAACAGGAATTTGCGATAGCATCTTACTTGGATATGCCAGTTATTGCTTTTCAAGAGAAGGGTATTAAAAAAGAAGATGGAATAATACGTTTTTTACAAGCTAATACAAAGGAATTTACTGACCGTCATCATTTGCCTAGTATCATTGCAGACACCATTCAGCAAAGAAATTGGAATGCCAAATGGAAAAATCAACTTCGCTTAGAACGAGACATAAATCAATTTTCTGATGTTACTTATATAAATAATAATTACAACCCCGGAAGGTTCTATCATATCAAAGTTAATAACTTGAATTTACATAAGGCGGCTATTAACTGTTATGTATATCTTGAGCGCCTTCATGATATTTCAAAAAAAATAGATATTCCTGTTGAAACCATTGAGTTTAAGTGGGCTGGCTATGTTTTTCCTTATGCCGTTATTGGACCTAGTTCTGGCCGCCGTTTCGATGCATTTTTTATTCTTAAAAATAATCCAAGCAATATTAATTTTAATTTATTCACAGATTCTTCTGAATTTATTCCTTTAGTTAAAGGGCCTGGAGAATTTGACCTAACTTTTACTGTAATTTCTGAGAACTTTCATCCAGCTAAGGGCCATTTTTACCTTAAACTTGGAAATAGAATTGAAGATATCAAGTTTGAGCAAAGGTAGGATCTCGTAAGAGAATTCAATTACTTTGCCGCGGGCACCCACTGCCCGCCCACCGGGGCGGGCCGGGGTGGGGGAGAAGCGCGGCCGGCCGTCATGGGCTGCAATTCCAAATCATCCCGGGGCGGCTGCTCCTGGCCGGGCCGCGGCTCCTGGCCGGGCTGCGGTTCCTTTCCGGACTGTGGTTTCGGCCCGGGCAGGGGTGCCGTCGGCGAGGCGTAGGGAGTATAGACCGCCGGGGGGGGCTCGTAATACTTTTGCGCTTGGGGCAGGAATGCGGCCATCTCCTTGATGCGGTTGTCGTCCTTGGGGTGGGTGGAGAGGAACTGAGGTAAGTTCGGCCCCCGCTCCTTTCCCAGCATGCGTTTCCAGAAATCCAGGGCGCTCGCCGGGTCGTAGCCGGCCTTGGCCAGGAGAATCATGCCGATGCGGTCCGCCTCGTATTCCTGGGAGCGGCTGTAGGGGAGCAGGATGCCCATTTGGGTCCCCAGGCTGTAGCCCTGCATGATGGCCTGGCCGGCGGCCGGGTTCACCCCGCCCAGGCCCAGGCCCAAACCCAGGCCTCCCGCCTGGGCCAGCATGGACTGGCTCATGCGCTCGCCGGCATGCCGGGCGATGGCGTGGCCCGCTTCGTGGGCCATGACCGTGGCCAGCCCGGCCTCATCCTGGGTGTACTTCAGGATGCCGGTGAAGATCCCCAGTTTGCCTCCGGGGAGGCAAAAGGCGTTGGCTTCCTTGTCGTCCTTAAAAACCACGAACTCCCAGCGGTAATCCGGGCGGTTGGCCGCTTGGGCGATCTTCTGGCCCACCCCTTGGACCATCTGGTTGAGCTCCGGGTCCCGGCTGACGGGAAAGCGGTGCTTGGCGTACTGAAAGGCCTGGAGACCCATGGAAGTCTCCCGGCCTTCGGAGGTGAGCAGCAACTGGCGGCGGCCGGTGTAAGGCGCGGTGGCGCAGGCGGCTACCAGGAAGGTAAGCCCCAATGCCAGAAATAAGAAAAGGTTTCTGGATCCGGGAAGCATGGCCGGGGAACCTCGGCTGCGGTAACCGCCTGACCTGTCACGTTCTGTTTATAATGTAATTACATCGTCCCGCAATTGCAAAAAATATTCTGCTCCGGCCAGACCCCGCCCGTGACATTTTTCCTGAAAATCCTTTTGAAAGATGGCGACTTGTGCTATTCGCGTTTTTATTGGGGCAGCATTGCTCAAGCGGGCCCATGGTCTTTACCGGCGGCCTAACCTGGGGAAGGCGACGGCCGGATCGGCAAGCCTGACCAAGACTACCGCGGGAACGCCGAGGCGAGGGGAGGGGAGCCATGAAGGTCGACTGGACTTTGTTGGTCATGATAGTTTTTCCCATTTGGGCCGCGCTGGATTTCTTCTTGGGAAGGCGCCCCAAGATAATGGCCTATTTGGGGCAACCGTCTTCCTTTAGCCTGGAGGGGGAGAACTCTGCCCAGGTGCGCACCCATGCCGTGATCCTGGCGAATGTGGGCCGCAAGGAGGCCACCAATATTCGCCTGGGTCACAAGATTTTGCCGGACTTCAAGTTTCTGTTTCCCCGACAGGCGGAGGCGCCCGCCTCGCTTTTTGAGGTTTTGGCACTTCCCGGGGAGGACCAAGAGATCGTCATCCCCTTATTGGCGCCGGCTCAGCAGGTGACGATTTCGTACATGTACGCGCCGACTTTGAGCCTCAGGGAAATCAATACCTATGTGAAGAGCGATGCGGGCTCAGCCGAGTTACACCGTGTCTTGCCCCTCTCGCCATATCCGGCCTGGTTGTCCTTTCTGGGGGTGCAACTCCTGGAAATCATCCCCATCGCCATCTTGGTGTACTGGGCCATCGCTCGGGTGCGACCGTGATGGCCCGGCTGCGATTTCCCATGGAATTCTTGGCCTGCTCCTGGGTCAGCCTGAGAAAAATGCCTGCCGTCAAGATGGGGCCATAGGGAGGACTGGAGACTTGCCTAAACCTGTTTACGTGGCAGTGGTGGGCGGCGGCGACGTGGGTCCCGAAATTCAGGCCCTGGCCCGGGAAGTGGGCCGGGCCCTGGCGGGCAAGGGCGCGGTGCTGCTGTGCGGCGGGCTGGGAGGGGTGATGGCGGCCGCGGCCCAGGGCGCCCAGGAAGCCGGCGGCGTGAGTTTGGGAATTCTCCCCGACCCCGACCGCAGCCGGGCCAACCCATACCTGACCTACGCCCTCGCCACCAACCTGGGGCATGCCCGCAATCCGGTCATCGTGCATTCCGCCGACGCCCTCATCGCGGTGAACGGCGGCTACGGCACCGTGTCGGAAGCGGCCATCGCCCTGAAACTGGGAAAACCGGTCATCGCCCTCCAGGTCTCCTGGGACCTGCCGGGCCTCCGGCGGGCCAGCACCCCGAAGGAAGCCGTGAACCTGGCCTGGGCCGCGTTGGGGCGGGAGTAAATGAGTTGAGGGAGGAGGCCAGGGGCTTTTTCGTAAGTGGCCCCTGCCCCCTCCCCCGCATATCCCATACCCCCTACCTCCGCAAAAAACGCGCCAGCTGGCGGCCGTAGTATTCCCTGGCGTCTTCGTCTTCGGGGCGGCTGAAGGTGGTGGCGCCCTTGCCTTCCGGCGATTTTTTCAGCACGATACCTTTTTCGCCGAAGAGTTTGAGGGCGTTCTGGAAGGTGGCTTCCGACAGGGCTTCGGTGCGCTCCACCTCCCCCAGCTTGTAGAGTTTCTGGCCGATGGATTGGATGCGTTTCAGGAACTCTTTTTCGCTGCGGGGTTTTTTCTGGAGGTATTTCATGGACCGGAAGACGATCCAGTAAGATTCCAGGTAGTTGTAGAACAGGTTGGCGAAGTAGGAGAGCTCCTTGAGCCCGGAGGCCGACAGGGTATAAGAAGCCGCCTGCGGGTCGAGATTGATGACCACGCCCCGGGAATTGAAATATTGCAGGATGTTGTCCACCTGGCTTTCCGGGTCCGAGTCGCTGAAGATGAATTCGTTATTAAAAAAGTCCTGGAGGAAGCTGAAGTCTTCCAGGATCTGATGCCGTTCGAACTCGAAGCCCTGGCGGGCCAGGATGGCCATGGAGACCATGGAGGTCGGCAGAAAAAAGTGGAGGATATTGTTCTTGTAATACTCCAGCAAAGGCCGTTTGGTTTCATCAATGCTGTAGCCGCCCAGCCCCAGTTCGTCGGTGAGTCCCTCCTCTTTTTCGATGGGCGTGATCAGCTTGCGGGACTCGCACAGCGCCAGGGTGTCTTCCACCGCCTGGGGGAGATTTTCCAGGGAGTCGGCCTGGAGGACCCCATGGGCCTGAAGGTACTCATAGAAGACCTGGATAATCTGCAGCAGTTCCCAGCGGTACACGCCTTTGCGGGGGTAGGTGAGCAGGGCGGCGCACACCAGGGAGAAGGGGGTGACCACTGAGATCTGGTTGATGGCCTGGATGATGCGGTAGGCGATCTCCTGGCCGTGATCCCGGGCCAGGTGTGGCTCCGAACCGGGGGGGAGTTGCGCCAGATATTCTTTGATGGAAACTGGCTCGCTGAACTGGATATAGGCCTTGCCGTAGCGCTTCTTCAAGAATTTTCGGGCCTTGACCAGCTGGCCCACCGATTCCGCCTTTTTGCTTACGCCTTCTAACTCCGAGAGGTAGGCCTTCTCCTCCAGCACCTGGTCATAGCCGATGAAGGTGGGAACAAACAACAGGTCCGGCGCGGCCTTTTCGTCGTAAGTCCTGAGGAGCATGTTGAGGAGGCCCAGTTTCGGCAGCACCAGCTTACCGGTGCGGCTCCGGCCGCCCTCGATGAAGAATTCAATGTTGTAGCCGGTCTTGACCAGGGTCTTCAGGTAGGTGTAGAGCACCTCAGCGTAGAGCTTGCCTCCCAGGAAGCGGCGCCGGATGAAGAAAGCCCCGGAGCCACGGAAAATGGGGCCCAGGGGCCAGAACGACAGGTTCTTGCCCGCGGCGATGCGGGGGGGCTGCATGTGGTGCTGATAAATGAGGTTGTTGAGAATGAGGTAGTCCAGATGGCTTTTGTGGCAAGGGACGAAGATCAGGCAGCCTTTGTAGCCGGCTTCCCGCACTTTCTCAAACCCCTCAGTGTCGAAGGCAATGCCTTCGAAAAGGTGCTCCGACAGCCAGTTGACCACTCGGATCATGGCATTTTTATAAATAATATTGGAGTCCGCGGACATCTCCCAGAAGTAATCCTGGGCCGATTTCTTGATTTTGGAGAGCTTCTTTTTTTCGGTTTCGGCCAGGAGTTCCATGGTTCGGGTCAGCCCGGGATCGGTGAGGGTAAGTTCCAACACCTCTTCCCGGGACTTGATCACCGGTCCGGTAATCACCCGCCTCTTGGTGTCGATGCGCTGGATGAGCTCCCGGCGGGTTTCCTGGGCCAGTTCCCGCAGGCTGGTGCCTTGGGGGGCGGAAGCGAGCACTTCCCTCAGGTTCACCGGTTCCGCCACCTCCACCACGGCCCGTTTGGCCTTGAGGAAGCAGAGGCCCAGTTTCCGCAGTTTCCCCGGATCTTCGCTGTCCCCGAAGAAATGCTGCCAGAGGCTCTTGTTTTCCCGGAAGGGGGCCTTTTCGTAGATCACCATCTGGGGTACCAGGAAGATGGGAAAGTCCAGCTGCTCCTGGAGTTCCAGGAGGTGGCGGATGGGGTCTTCCCGGGGCTTCAGGAAACGCTGCCGGAAACCCACCTGATCCACCAGGAAGAGCAGCGAGCCCCGCTTCTCCTGGAGGGTTTTGAGAAAATAGCCATCCTGGAAAGGGTTGGGCCAGGCTCGGCGGCGGGTGAAATAATTGACCGCGGCGGAAATTATCTGCACCAGGTGGAAAAAGGGCTGCCACATCCACAGATTGAGGTCGAAGGCCACCTGCGGGGCTAGGGCCCCCAGTTTCTGGTAGTGGCGGTTGAAAAAGAGGAAATCCAGATGGCTGCGGTACTTCAGGGCATAGACCACCGCGCCCTGGCTGGCCAGTTGCCGCAGGCGCTCCAGGTAGCGGGGGTTCACCGTGACCCGGTTGAAGAACGGGTCCAGGGTATAGCGCAACAGAAACCCCGGCCGGCTGGGAAGAAACCCGGCATAATGGAATTCGTGGCCGCCCAGCCAGCCGGCGAGGCCACCCAGCAGGCGGCCCAGCCAGGATCTGGGTTTTTCGGCTGCGCCGGGGCCGCCGGGGCCGTTCCCCTGTCCTTCAATATCTGGGTTCATTCCTGACCTTCTACTCGCGTGGACTAAGGTGTTCAATATATAGATAAGCTCGGGAATATGTCAACCGAAATGGCGCCGCCCTGGTCGCCGGGACCTCAGCCGGTGCCAGGGGAGCCGGAGCCCTCCCTTGCACTTCTAATCCACCTTTCACCGGAAAAGGCAGGATGCCTGGAGAGATGGGGGAGGGCGGCAAATCCCCGGTCTGGCCGCAAATCAATGGTCCGCCGGCGGCCCCAGGCCCGTTTCCGCCGGCACCGCAGCCGGCTCCAGGTCCGGCGCGGGCCCCGGACGGCTGCCGAACAGCCTGACCGCCAGAATAGAGAGCTCGTACATGCCGTACAGGGGAATGGCGATGGCCGTCATGGTCAGCAAATCGGCATGAAAGGCCGCCACCACGGCACTGAGCAAGATGGCCAGCCGGCGCTGGCGTCTCAGGGAATCCACTTCCACCAGGCCCACCCGGGCCAGGATCAACAGGATCAGGGGCAATTCGAAGATCAACCCGAAGAGCAACAGCAGGCGCAGACAGAAATTGACAAACTGGGTCAGGTTGAGCATGGAGTACAGGAACTCGCTCTCATACCGCAAGGAAAAGGAGATGATCAGCGGCCACACCAACTTGAGGAAGAAGATGTCTCCCAGGATAAAGGCCACCGTCCCCAGGGGCACGAAATAGTAAACAATCTTTCTTTCCTTGGGATAAAGGGCCGGCGCCAGAAAGAGCCACAACTGGTAAAGGATGACGGGGAAAGCCAGGGCCATGCCGGTGATCAGGGAAATCTTCATCTGCACGAAAAACGGCTCCAAGGGGGCCATATAATTGAGCTTATGGGGGGTAACCTTGGGCTCCGTCGGCTCCAGGCCCAACCGTTTGGAGACCTGGGGAAACTCCTTAACCATCCAGGACTCCATGGCGTAAGACCATTTCTGGGTGACGGACGGCTCCTGCAAGGGTTTGGTGATGAACTGCTGCACCGTGGGCACCAGCGGCCAGGCGATCCCCATACAGATAAGCAGGGCGATGACGGAAATAATGAGGCGCTTGCGCAGTTCCTCCAGGTGTTCCAGGAAGGACATGGTGGTCACGGCGGCGCTTCCTCCTTGGCCGCAACCTCTAGGAGCTGCTCTGGCGGGGCCGCCAATTTCAATGCCGGGCGTTTCATATGGCCAGATCTCGTGGTCATCACGGCGCCCCCGGTGAGACCTGCCGGAGGTCCTTTAAGACGCGGCACCCCCTGACCCCGGGGGCGGCCAGAATCTCCTCAACCGGGGAAAATATTTTATTATTTTACCCCAAGGAGCAATTTATGGCAACGTGGGCTTGGGCAGAGAATCAGACGGCCCGCCCGGGCTTTCTTCCGCGTGGTTCCCCGGGACGAAGAAAGTGCCGCGGGTTCCGTAACGCTGCAGCAGGACCGCAATGGCCCCGGAGGGCCTGTCGCCAAAGGCCAGGGCCACCGCCTCGGCCCCCCAATGCAGCCCGACAGTTTCTTCGATTTTTTTAGGAGCCTGCCGCCCCCTGGAGGATGGTGATCTCCCGGGGGCTGTGAGTCAGCCACGCCACCCCCTCCGGGGTGATGCAGCCGGTGTCCTCCATGCCGATCATGCCGATCTCCGGTAGGAAGAACTTGGGCTCGAAGGCCAGCACCATGTTGGCCTCCAGGGGATAGGGGAACCGGGCCGAAATGAGGGGGTACTCGTCCAGCTCCAGCCCCACCCCGTGGGCCAGGAAGCTCACCCGCTCCGGCCCCGGGCCCATGAACCGGTTCTGCAGCCCCCTGGACCTGACCAGGTCCCAAAGGCGGTGAAAGATTTTCCCGGGCATCACCCCGGGCCGGGCCTCGGACTCAAAGATACGGTACAGTTCCTCCACCACCTGCCAGGCCTGCCAGGCCCGCTCTGGCAGCCCCCCCAGGGCGTACATCCGGGTCATGTCCACCACGTAGCCGTCGACGCAGGCGGCCAGGTCGATGCTGATGGGCTCGTTGGGTGCCAGCCGCTTCAGGGACGGACCCTGGGGGAAGGCGTGGCTGACGCCCGCCCCGCCGCTGGGGGTGTCCACGTAGGCCGGGGCCAGGCCCGAAACCCCGGAGAGCACGTGGCCGTAAAAGAGCTCCAGGTCCAAGTTACGGACCCGTATCAGCCCCTGATGGCCCAGGACCCGGAGACGGTATTCCAGGGCCGCGGACAGCTCCAACTCGGTCATCCCGGGTTTCAACAGCTCCGGCACCGCCTGGTGGGCCTGGTCCAGGATGGCCGCGGCCCGGCTCAACTGCTCGATTTCATAGGGGCTCTTGACCATGCGCTGGCGCCGCACCAGGGGGGAGAGGTCCCGGACGGGATGCTGCGGCAATAACTGTTCCTTAAGCCGCTGGTAAAACAGGGCGGACATGACGTCTAGCTCCAGGCCCACTGCACCCTGGGGGGCGAGGTCCCCCTGGGCCAGCAGGGCCGGCAGCTCTTTCAGATCCCGGTAAAAGGCCAGGGGCCACGGCACCGCCGCCTCTTTGAGGCGGGACTGGGGCCGGCGCACCAGCAGCAAAGGTTCTTTCCCCGGCGCCACCGCCAGAAAGCCGTCCACCAGGACCCCGGTGTAATACAAGAGGTCCGCGGCCTGGCGGATGAGGGCCAGGCCCAGACCCTCCGCGGCCAGGGTCTCCTTCAGGATGGATAGCCGCGCCTGGATCTCCGTGGCCGGCACCGCCTGCATCATTCCTCCCCCTGGTACAGCACCAGCTCCAACTCCTTGGGGCCCTGGGCCCCCAGGACCAGGACCTTTTCGATATCCGCGGTGCGGCTGACGCCCGTGAGCATCGTGATCATGCCCGGGGGCTGCCGCCGCACCAGTTCCAGGGCCTGGGAAAGGCTGAGATTATGCCGGCCCCGGGGAATCAACACCACCTGTTTGGCCGCCCGCAAGGCGAAGTCGGTGGCAGGGCCCTGGCCGGAGTGCACCAGGACGCTGCCCGTCTCCGGGATGGCTCCCAGGGCCACAATGACGGCAGTGCCCACCTCCGGCAGCGCGTGGGCGCCGGCAAACCGCGGCTTCAACCCCAGGGCCGCCAGCGCTGCCGCGGCCCGACGCAGCCAGGGATGGTCCTCAAGCACCAGGGGCTCCCCCGCGGCCGCCAGCAGGCGGGCTAAAGCCGCGGTGCCCCGCACTTGCCGGAGCTCCGCGCCCAGCTCCTTTAGCCGCTGCGCCAGGAGAGCGGCGGCGCCCGGCCCACGGCTCTTGGGGGCCGGTCCTTGGGCCAGGTCTTCCGGCAGGCCCCTGGAGGGGGTGAAGGTTTCGCCAGAGGAAGGCATCACCGCCCGCGGTTCCCGACCCTGGCGCTGGTAAAAGCTTTCCGGCGACAGCCTCACCCCCAGGGAGCGGGCCAGGGGCCCGGCCAGCAGCCGGAGGCCCGGCGCCAGCCCCCGGTACAGCCGGGGCCGCGCCAGCACGAACCCCGCCGCCCCCGACAGGGCCCGGAGATGGCGGAACCGGACCCGGCGCCGGCGAAGGAGCAAAATTTTGTCCGTCAGCTGAATTTGGGCCGGGCAGATTTCCTGGCAGGCGCCGCACTGGGTGCAGAGGTCCGAGATGTCCCCCCGGGGTGCCAGAAACGGCGCCAGGAGGATGCCGATGGCCCCGGGGTAGACCCGGCCGTAAAGGTGGGCCGCGCCCAACTGAAAGATGGGGCAGATATTGAGACAGGCCCCGCAGCGCAGGCAATGGAGGGCTTCGGCCAGCTCCGGGTCCGCCGCCAGCCGGCGCCGGCCGTTATCCAAAATTACCAGATAAAAGGCCTGGTTGGCCTTGAGGCCCCGGATGAAGTGCACCAGGGCGGTGAGGCGCTGGCCGGTGGCGCTGGGCGGCAGCAGGCGCAGCAATACCTCCGCCTGGGCCAGCGAAGGGATGATCTTTTCCATCCCCATCAGGGCCAGATGCACCCCCGGCAGAGTGGCGGTGAGGCGGAGGTTGTTTTCGTTTTCCAGGAGCACCAGGGTGCCGTCCGGGGCGGCGAAATTGACCCCGGTGATCCCCATGTGGGCTTGCCAGTAATGCGGTTCCAGATACGCCGCCGCCTGGCGGGTCAGGGTCTCCGGTTCAGGGCCGTGGCAGTGGCCCAAGCGCTCCGCAAAGAGGCCGGCGATTTGGCCGCGGCTCAGGTGCAGGGCCGGGGCGGTGAGGTGGGCCGGAGGATGGCCGGCCAGCTGCACAATGAACTCCCCCAGGTCGGTCTCCAGGGTCTGGAGCCCGGCCGCGGCCAGAGCCGGGCTGAGCCCGATCTCCTCGGTGGTCATGGACTTGGATTTCACCACCGAAGCGACCCGGTGCCGTTGGGCGACCTCCAGGATGAGGCGCCGGGCATGGGCCGCATCCCGGGCCCAGAGCACCTGGCCACCCCAGGCCTGCACCGACCGCGCCAGTTCCTGGAGCAGCCCGTCCAGCCGGGCCAGGGCCCCGGCCTTGACGGCCCGGGCCTGGCGGCGCCATTCTTCCCAGTGGGGGTAATCTTTCAGCAGGAGGTCCCGGGCGGCCAGGGCGCGGTGGGTGGCGGCCCGGATGGCGGAAGGCAGCCCCAGCCCCCTGGCCGCGGCTTTTGAGGGAAACCGTTCCGTAGCGGTCAATCTCTTAAGGGATGGCCCTCTTATTTGAGGTTCTCCCGGATGCTGGTTTCAAATTTTTCCATCCACTGGGGGAAATGCAGTTCTTCGGGCCTTTCGGTGACCATCTGGAGGAAGTCGTTGGCCTGCTCCTCGATCCAGGGATGCTTGACAAAGCTGTCGATGGTTTTTTCCATGAGGTCCTTAAATTCGCCGGGCAGGTTCGCATCAGCGGCCAGGCGGGTTCTCATGAAATCGGCCATGGCCTGGAGGGAGGCCAGTCTCTTTTCCACCCCGTAGCCGTGCAAGGTGTCCTTGAGGTCGGCCCGCACCCGTTCGGTGGCAATGTTGCCCAGGAAACGGAGGGGATTAACCCCGCTGAACAACGACGCCCAGGCGTAGCGCAAATGATAAAACCTTTTGCCGGTGGACCAGATATCCTGCATCAGCTCAGGTTTTCCCGGTTCCCGGGAAATTAAGGCCAGGGCATCCCGGTATGGTCGCTCTAACCTGGCCAGCATCAGGTTGTAAAACATGAAAAGGTTGATGACAAACATGCCGAAGACGCTGATGGCCCGAAGGGTCGGCTGGACGGCGCTGGCCCAAATGAACATGAAATAAAAGAAAATCAGGACCACGATAATGGTGCGCACTATCCGGAGACCCGACACTACCAGGCGGGGATCTTTGCGATGAGTGATAAAAGCAATCAGGAGGACAGTTAAAACTGCTATTTCGAAATAGGCGCTACCGAATATGGACACCAAAAATTGGAACATCTCGCATCCTCTCCACGACGCAAATTTACGGAGGAATTATGGTCGAAAAACCTGCCTGAAAAATTGGGATAGCCTGGCAGACCAAAGCTAAAAAACCATTTTAGCACAATCTCTCAGCGGATTCTTGACATATTTCCCCATTGGCGGAATGGCGGGTCAACTTCAAGGAATCTCGTAGACTTTGATCTTGGCCCGTTTGCGCTCACTTTCCAGCCAGGAGGCGAAAATCATCTGGCGTTTCTGCGTCAGGAACTGGCTTCTGATTTGGTCCAGCTCCCGGTGCATTTCCGCCTGGTCCGGCGGCCGCCGGCCCTTAAAGGCGAGGAGATAATAACCGTCCTTCACGGCCAGGGGTTGGGCCGGGTAGGGGTGCTGGGCTGAAAGCTGAAACGCCGCGGTGGTGGCCTCCGAGGCGCCGGCCTGGTCCAGGAAACCCTGAAACCTGGTAAAATAGCCGCTGTCCTTAACGGTTAAGCCGGCCTGGGCCGCCACCTGGGCCAAGGGCTTGCCCTTCCTCAGTTCAGCCAGCAGGCGGGCGGCTTCCTGCTCCGTCGCTTTTTTGGCCATCTCCTTTTGCACCGTGTGCCGCACCTGGTCCTTGATCTTTTCCAGGGGCGGGACGTGGTCATCTTGGTGTTCCACTCCCTGGAGGACGGCAAAGCCGTCGGGCAAATCCACCACCTTGCTGATCTCTTTGGGTTTCAGTTTCAGGGCCGCCTGGTTGAAGCTGGGGAGTACTCCCAACCCGGGGACGGGGTCCTGCAAGGCGATGAGCTGGGTCTCCTTTGGGGTCACGCCGTATTTTTTAGCCACTTCGGGGACCGGGCCGCCGGACCATTCCCCCCGGGCCTGTTGGGCCGCCTCCCGGGCCAGATTCTTGGCTCGGTCTCCTTGCAAACGTTTGCTGGCCAGGGCTTGGGCGTCCGGGACTTGCTCCTTTTCCTTGATCTCCTCCAGCTTGATCAGGTAGATGCCCTGGGGGGTGGCGGCCCGGCCCACGGTCCCGGGCTTCAGGGCAAAGGCCACCTTGTCCCATTCGGGGGGATGCTGGCCCCGGGACACCAGGCCCAGGTCCCCGCCCTTCGTTTTGCTGGCCGCGTCCTGGGAATGAGCCTGGGCCAGCTGGGCGAAATCCTCCCCGGCCATGGCCTTTTCCTGGAGCTCTTGGGCCTGCTTTGCCACCTGCTGCTTCTCCGCCGGCCCGGCTTTGGCAGGCAGCTCCAGGAAGAGCTGCCTGGCCCGGATCACTTTGGGCCGGCTGAACTCCTCATAATGCTCGCTCAGGTAATCTGCCGCTTCCGCGCCGGAGACCTGGACCCGGTCCAGAAAATCCCTGGGGCGGAAAACCAGATAATTCACCCGGGCCCGGGCCGGCTGGCGGAAGGCGGCCTGGTGGTCCTGGTAGTAGCGGGCCACCTCGACGTCGCCGGGATGCTGCTTGGCCATGACGCGCTCCGGCGACAACTCCAGGTAACTGACCGCCACCGCCTCTTTCCCCAGGCGGTAGTACTCCTCCAGCTCGAGGTCCGAGACCTTGGCAAAGGAGGTCACCTCATCCACCACCTTCCTGAGGAGAAGTCGCTGGCGTTCTTGCTGTTCAAAGTCGCCGGGGCTGATGCGGCTCCGGGAGAGGACCCAGAAATACCGCTTCTCGTCGAACTTGCCGTCTTTCTGGAAAAAGGGGTAGTTCCGGATCTCTTCCCGCAACTCGACGTTGGACACCTTTAGACCCAGGTGCTCCCCGGCCTGCAGGAGCAGAGTTTCGTCGATGAGGCGGTTCAGGGCCATTTCCTTGAGGTGCATCATCTTGACCATCTCTTCGGTCAATTCAGCGCCGGTGCGCTCCTGATATTGCTTTACCAGTTCATTATACTGACGGAGATAGGCGGTGAGGAGAATGGGGGTGCCGTTGACCTCCGCCGCTTCCTGGAGCTGGGGCGACCTGAAGGTGCCGGCCCCCCAAAAGATGAAGACCACCACGATGGCCCCGATGGCCAGGGCGATGAACCAGGAACGGGAGTATTTTCGCAACCATTGCAACATTGGCTTTGTCTACCTCGTTGATTTACTGAAATTTTAACCCCTCGCGGCACCTCGGGAAAGGGAATCGAAATCTTGGCGGCTGCCGGAGGCGGGACCACCGGCCCCGGAGCCGGTCCGCCCCCAAGGCGGGGAGTCCCTCACTACCGTCACTGGCTGAGGGGTCGTCCCTCAAATTGAAGATAGTGCCCGGCCCTCTCCCTTGAAAGGGAGGGGGCGGATTTTTTTAGGTTATGAAACCATTGGGCCTGGTTGGGACCAGTCCCCGGGTAACCTACCGGGCCGCCTCCTTCTTTTCATCCTTCAGCCATTTTTGGGCCTCTTTGGCCTCCGGGCTGTTGGGATAGGCTTTGACCAATTTTCTCAGGGTACTTTGATAATTGGGGGTTTGCTGCTGCTGTTTGTAAGCCAGGGCCTGGCGCAGGAGGGCGGCGGGGGCCAGGATGCTCTTGGGGAACTGGCCGGCCATTTTGTTGAACTCCACCGCGGCCTCCCGGTATTTGCCCTCCTGATAAAAACTGTCGGCCAGATAGTAGCGGGCCTCCGGGGCCTTGGCACCCTGGGGGTGCGCCTTCAGGTACTGGTGAAACTGGGTGCGGGCCGGGTCGTATTTCTTGCTCTGGTAGAGTTTCACACCCTCATTGTAGGATTTATCCGCGGCGGCCGGCGAAGCCTGGGGAGAGCTGGGAGTGGCTGGCGCCGGGACCTTCGCCACCTTTTGGGCGGCTTTCTCCTTGCGGGCGGGGGCGGCCGGCGCCGCCTTGGGGGCCTCCAGTTCCGCCAGCCGGGTTTCCAATTGCTGGACCCGGAGCGTCAGGGTTTGCACCTGTTGCGCCAGGTCCGGGGGCGGCGCCGGGGTGGGGGTGGCAGCCGGCGCCGCAGTCGGGGCGCCCGGTTGGGCCGCGGCGCCTTCGGGCGGCGGCTCCGCCGGTTTGCTCACGCTGGGGAGATAGGAATAGGTCTGACTACAGGCCGACAGCAGTAAAACCACAGCTAACAGCGCCAGCTTCCGGATAGCGCAAGACCGCTTCATCTTTTGGCCTCCTTGGGGTGCGGGGGGCGGGTCCCCCGGCTCGTTTAAGGCGGTGGCCGTTGCCCCGAACCGGCCTTAGCCGGTGCGGATTCTGAAATTTATCTAAATGCTTAACCATATAATCCCGGCCAAAACTTGTCAAGAAAGCCCGCCGGCGGTGGCCGAAATTCCGGAAACGGAGCAGGCGCCAGGCCTCTGGTGATGCGTCTCATTAATATTTTGACCAATTAGCTTTTATAAGAGCCCACAATTCCTGGAAAATCGGCCACTCTCTTCCTCCTTGCCCCTTGCCGGCATTTCAGGGTAATATAAGCAAGTAAGCCTTTAAGAAAACCTTTGGGAGCCAAAGCCGGCAGGGGAAATTATGGCGGTCTCCGAGTTTGTCCATCTCCACGTGCACACGGCCTACAGTCTGCTGGACGGGGCCATCCGCCTCAAGGACCTCCTGGCCCGGGTCCAGGCCCTGGAGATGCCGGCGGTGGCCATCACCGATCACGGCTCGCTGTTCGGGGTCCTGGATTTTTACGAAAAGGCCGGGGCCGCGGGGGTGAAACCCCTATTGGGGTGCGAGCTCTACGTGGCGCCGGGGGCGCGCCAGGAAAAGAAGGGGAAAGGGGACAACCACCACCTGGTGGTCCTGGCGGAGAACCTCCAGGGCTACCGGAACCTGATCCACCTGGTGACCCGGGCCCACCTGGAGGGTTTCTATTATCGGCCCCGGGTGGACAAGGACCTCCTTAAAGAGCATCACCAGGGGCTCATCGCCCTGTCATCCTGCCTGCACGGCGAAGTGGCCCGGCAGCTGCTGAACGACGACCCCGGGGGCGCCGAAGCCGCCGCCCGGGAGTATGCCGAGATCTTTCCCGGGCGGTTTTACCTGGAGGTCCAGGCCAACGATCTGCCGGAACAGCTCAAAGTGAACGAGGCCCTGCTTTCACTAGGGCCCCGCTGGAAACTCCCCCTGGTGGCCACCAACGACGTCCACTATCTCCGGCCCGAAGACGCCCGGGCCCACGATGTGCTGCTGTGCGTCCAGACCGGCAAGACGGTGAACAGCGCCGGTCGCATGAAATTCCACACCGACCAGCTCTATTTGAAGAGCGGGGCCGAAATGGCCCGGGCTTTCCCGTATCCCGAGGTCCTGGCCGCCTCCGGGGAGATCGCCTCCCGCTGCCAGGTCAGCCTGGATTTGGGGGGCACCCATTTCCCGGTGTATCCCAGCGGTGACCGGACCATGGAGGAGACCATAAAGCAGCGGGCCCGGGAAGGCCTCACGGCTCGCCTGCAGCAGCCTAAGCCGCGCCAACACCCGGAGGAGCACTACTGGCAGCGCCTGGACTATGAGCTGGGCGTCCTCACCGAGATGGGCTTTGCCGGCTATTTCCTGGTGGTGGCCGACATCATCAATTATGCCCGGCGCCAGCAGATTCCCGTGGGCCCTGGACGGGGCTCCGCGGCCGGCAGCCTGGTGGCCTACGCCCTGGGCATCACCGACCTGGACCCCCTGGCCTACGGCCTCTTTTTCGAGCGCTTCCTCAACCCCGAGAGGGTCAGCCCCCCGGACATCGACGTGGACTTTTGTTTCGAGCGCCGGGGAGAGATCATCGACTACGTGTCCAGGACTTACGGCTGGCAGAACGTAGCCCACATCACCACCTTCGGCAGCCTGAAGACCCGCCAGGTGATCCGGGACGTGGGCCGGGCCCTGGAAGTCTCCTACCCGGAAGTGGACAAAATCGCCAAGCTGGTGCCGGAGAAAGTAGGCATCACCCTGGAGCAGTCCCTGCAGCTGGAGCCCCGCCTGCGGGAGCTCCGGGACACCAACCCCACGGTTAAAGACATCCTGGCCATTGCCGCCACCCTGGAAGGCCTGCCCCGCCATGCTTCCACCCACGCCTCCGCGGTGGTCATCGCCGACCGGCCCTTGATCGAATACCTGCCCCTTTACAAAGACACCAAGGGCGAGCTGGTGACCCAGTTCGATATGAAAGGGGTGGAGCAGGTGGGCCTGGTGAAGTTCGACTTTCTGGGCCTCAGGACCCTCACGGTCATCGACCAGGCGGTGCGGCTCATCCGGCGCCACCATAAACCGGATTTTGACATTCACACCATCCCGTTGGACGACCCCGACACCTACAACCTGCTGCAGGCCGCCAACACCGCGGGCGTCTTCCAGTTGGAGAGCGCCGGGATGCGGGCCCTCATGGTGCGCCTGAATCCCACCACCTTCGAGGACATCATCGCCCTGGTGGCCCTCTATCGCCCGGGTCCCATGGAGTCCGGCATGCTGGAGGACTTCGTGCGCCGCAAGCACGGGGCGGCCCGGGTGGAATACCCCCTGCCCCAATTGACGGCCATCCTGCAAGAGACCTACGGGGTCATCCTTTATCAGGAACAGGTGATGCAGATCGCCGCGGCGGTGTCCGGGTTTTCCCTGGCCGAGGCCGACCTGCTGCGCCGGGCCATGGGCAAGAAGGACCCCGCGGTGATGGCGGCCCAGCGGAACCGCTTCGTCACCGGGGCCCAGGCCACCGGGGTTCCCAAGGCCAAGGCCCAGGAGCTTTTCAGCCTCATTGAGAAGTTCGCGGGCTACGGCTTCAACAAGTCCCACAGCGCCGCCTACGCCCTCATCGCCTATCAGACGGCCTATCTCAAGGCCCACTACCCCCTGGATTTCCTGGCGGCGGTCCTCAACAGCGAAATCAATCATACCGCGGCCCTGGCCAAACACATCATGGAGGCCCGGGACCAGGGGATCGAGCTGCTGCCGCCGGACATCAACAGAAGCGACCGGGACTTCACCGTGGAGGACGGCAAGGTCCGCTTCGGCCTGGCGGGAGTGAAAAACGTGGGGATGGGGGCCATTCAGGAGATTCTGGAGGCCCGGGGGCCGGGCCGCTTTGAGAGCATCCGGGACTTTCTGGAACGCATCAGCTTGGGCAAGGTCAACCGCAAGGTCCTGGAGGCCCTCATTCAAGCCGGGGCTTTCGACAGCCTGCAACCACGGCGGTCCCGCCTCATGGCGGGCCTGGAAGGGGCCCTGGAAAAGGTGAACAATCTCAAGCGCCAGCAGGCCTCCCGGCAGATGTCCATGTTCGGCGGCCTGGCCGAGCCCCATGAGGACGACTGGCTCCCCGAGGCGGCGCCCTGGGAGAAATCCGTCAAACTGGCCCGGGAAAAGGAGGCCCTGGGGGTCTATATTTCCGGCCATCCTCTGGACGCCCACCGCACCCTGCTGAAGACCCGGATCAAGACCACCACCGCGGACCTGGCCGAGATTCCCGACTCCCAGGAAGTGGTTCTGGGAGTGGTGGTCACTTCCCTCACCGAGAAAGTGGGCAAGAAGGGGGGCCGCCTGGCCATCCTCACGGTGGAAGACCTGGCGGGCAGCGTGGAAGCGCTGGTCTTTGGCGAGCTCTACGAGCAGGTGGCGCCGCTGCTGCATCAACCCAGCCTGCCCCTGTGGCTGCGGGGAACAGTTATTCAAGAAGAACAGGGGCCCAAATTGAGGGCCCAGGAGATCGCGCCCCTGGAAACCGCCGTGCCTCCCTGGCCGGAGAGGGTGGACCTCAGGGTCCAGGCCGCCACCGTCACCCGGGAGCAACTGGCGGCCCTCAAGGAGATCCTGGCCCGTCACCGGGGCCCGGTCCCAGCTTTCCTCCACTTCCTGGACCCCCGGGAGGAAGGGGTCCTGGCCCTGCCGGAGGAACTGGCCCTGACTCCGTCGCCGGAGCTGGCCGCAGAAGTGAACCGCCTCTTCGGCTACCCGGCCCTGAGCTTGTAAAATAAGCGCCCTTCTCCCATGGCCCGGATCGGCGCCGGCTGAAGCCCGCGGCCAACCCCCTGCATCATCGGATCCAGCCCATGTTTATGCTTAAAAAAATCGTGGCCCTCTTCTTCTATCCGGTGCCGTTGTGCCTGGAAATTTTGGCGGTGGGACTGTTGCTGCTGTGGTGCACCAGGAGGCAGCGAGCCGGCAAGGTCATGGTTACCCTGGGGACCGGCCTGTTGGCGGTTTTAAGCTTTTCCTTGGGCCCCAATTTGCTTCTGAAGCCGCTGGAACAGCGGTATCCGCCTTTAAGGCATCCCCCCGCCCAGACTACGGTTAACTGGATCGTGGTCTTGGGGGGAGGGATACTTTCCGACCTCAAACTTCCCAGCACCAGCCGCCTGACCGAAGCTTCAAGGTATCGGCTTTTGGAAGGGGTCAGGTTGCACCGGGAGATGCCGGGAAGCAAACTGATTCTGTCGGGGGGGCCGGTTTTTATTTCTCAGCCGGAAGCGGCGGTTATGGGGGAAGTTTGCCGGATTCTGGGGGTGAATCCCGGGGACGTGATCCTGGAAGCCGCCTCCCGGGACACCGAAGGCCAGGCCCGGCTCATCAAGGAAATGGTGGGCCAGGATAGATTGGTGCTGGTGACCTCCGCTTCCCACATGGCCCGATCCCTGGCCCTGTTCCGGAAACACGGTCTGAACCCCGTGCCGGCGCCCACCGGACATTTGGTAACGGAAAGCCAGGGCTGGTCCCCGGAGTCATTTTTCCCCGGCGCCCGGGGCCTGCTCAAGGCGGAAACTGCGGTGCACGAATACCTGGGCCTGGCCTGGGCCTGGCTCAGGGGCGCCATTTGAGGAAAAAGAGAAATAGCCTGGCGCGGCGGCGCCACCGGCCCGGGGGGCCGCCCACCCCTACGGAACTTCGGAACCTGCGGGTAAGCCGCCTGCCCCCCCTGGGGTTGCCAACCGGGCATAGCTATTATCGGCTGCCACCGCTCTGCCCTTGCCCCTAAGTTCCATTGCCCCGCTTTGCAAGCCTAGGTTCAGTCCTTTTTTCCCAGTTATTAGCGCCCCTAGCGCCGTCAGGCAGCAATTCCTGTGGAAATCTAACAGGTTGGACCCCAAATAACCCAAAAAATGATTTTGGCAGAATATAGCAAATTTTTTAAATCATTTAGAAAATTAAAAATCCTTTTTATTACTTTACAATATGGAATAAGCATGGTTAAGATGGTTCCCTCCGGACTGTTATAAACCTTCATCATTAGCATTCCAAGGAGGGGATGTTTATGACACAGGCCGGCCGATGGATGTCCAGGCCCGGGGTTCGGTTACTCTAAAAGGGGGTTCTTACGCGTGTAAGAATCCCCTTTTGTTATTCTGGGGCGACCTGAGGCAGCGACTGCCGTACCGGCGCTACCTGGACCTGACGGACCGGGCCCGCCCGCTGAGGGCCTCTGCCTTTTCTCTCCTGACCCTGGCTCTGGGGTTGGTCTACCTGCTCTGGATCGGCAGGCTGGTTCTCGAAACCCGGCAACTGCAGGAATTCGCCTTTGTGAGTGCCGAAACCCTCTCTTTCCTTCTCCTTTCCCTGTTGGCCCTGGATGTCTGGCACCTCCGGGGCCACCGCCCCGAGGGTATGGAAAATATGGATAATTTTCCCGTGAACTTCTTCATCCCCTGCCGCGGCGAACCCCTGGAGGTCGTCAGGGCCACCCTCCGGGCTGTAAAACAGATTTAATAGCCGACTTGGGGGCGTCGCTTGTAGAATCATAAATTATGCCGTCATAAAAAGCGTGGGAGACATTAAAAATAACTGGACATGTAAACTCTAATGAACTTCTAAGGGTTTTCCTACCCCATTATTAGGGTTTTCCCTATTTACCAACCAGAAATATAGCTAGTAGAAGTAAGGGGAGCCGGACTCTTATAAACCTTCATTAGTTGCATTCCAAGGAGGGAATGTTTATGAAGCAGGCCGGCCTATCTAAACTTAGGGTCCGGCTCCAATATGGGGGGGGCTTACTTGCGTAAGAGCCCCCTCTTCTTTTGGGCCGACCTAAGGTGGCGGCTGCCGTACCGGCGCTACCTGGACCTGACGGACCGGGCCCGCCGGCTGCGGGCCGCTGCCTTTTCTCTCCTGACCCTGGCTCTGGGGTTGGTCTACCTGCTCTGGATCGGCAAGCTGGTTCTCGAGACCCGGCAACTGTATGACTTCGTCTTTGTGAGCGCCGAAATTTTCTCTTTCCTTCTCCTCTCCCTGTTGGCCCTGGATGTCTGGCACCTCCGGGGCCACCGCCCCGAAGGTCTGAAAACCAGGCATAATTTTTCCGTGGACGTCTTCGTCCCCTGCTGCGGCGAACCCCTGGAGGTTGTCCGGACCACCCTCCGGGCCGTAACCCAGATCTCGTACCCGGGGTTCGAGGTTTTCGTCCTGGACGACGGGGCCTCGCCCCAGGTGGCCGCCCTGGCCGAGACCCTGGGATTTCACTACCTGTCCCGTCCCGTTGCCGGACTCGATCTTAAGGACTCCAAGAGCGGCAACCTCAATTTCGGCCTGAGCCGCAGCCAGGGAGAATTAATCCTGGTCCTGGACGCCGACCAGGTGCCGGCCCCGGAGATCCTCTCCCATCTGGTGGGTTTTTTAAAGCAGCCCCGGGTAGGATATGTCCAGAGCAAGCAGGCCTTCTTCCTGCCCGAAGGCGATCCTTTTTATAACGCCGACAAAATATTTTACGAGACCCTGCAGATGAGCAATGACCAGGCCAACGCGGTGATTTCCTGCGGCTCCGGAGTGGTGTACCGCCGCCGGGCCCTTAACGACCTGGGCGGCTTCTCCACCTGGAACATCGTGGAGGATGTCACCACCTCCTACGACTTGCTGAGCCGGGGCTGGAAAGGCCTCTACTACCCCTATGCCCTCTCCCGGGGGCTGGCGCCGGCCACCCTTCCCGGGGTCTATCGCCAGCGCTTCCAGTGGTGCCTGGATACCATGCGCCTGTTTTTCTGGGATAATCCCCTCTTCAAAACCGGCCTCAATTGGCGGCAGAAGTCCCATTTTCTTATAGTCATGCTGAGTTATCTATCCAGCGGCCTGGTGTTCCCCATCTTCTACTCCATCCCGCTTCTGGTTTACTGTGGCGGCAAATCCATTTTGCTGGGCCATGAGTTGGGTTATCTGCTGCTGCGGAGCGCCTACCTGGCGGCCACCATCTTGATGTTCCGGTATCTTTTTTGCCGTCAGGAAGCCTTAAAGCAGTTCAAGATGCTCTGCAACCTCTTTCCGGTGCACGCCCTGGCCATTCTCACGGCCCTGGTCTATCGCCCGGGGCACAAGCCCCCGTACCGGGCCAATAACCTTGAACCTTTCACCGAGAGCGGCTCCTGGTGGCCGATGGCTCCGCACCTGAGTTTCATCGGGCTCCACCTCACGCTCCCTTTCATTTCCCTCTGGCAGGGTTGGGCTTTGCCTCAGCTCATCGTCTGCAATGCCATCTTTTCAGCCTTCATTATCTGGATAATGGGGGATCTGGTGCTGGCGGTGCTTTCCGGGCTTCGCTGGAGCCCTGCCATGGATCCGAGGCAAGTGTATGGCTAATCGGCTGCGCTGGCTGGTATGGTTGCTGCCGCTCCTTTTTGTGGGGGCGCTCTTGGGCCTCGCCTGGCACCAGGACCACGATTTCTGGCGTTCCGCCACCTCGTTACACCGGCTGGCCCAGGAAGCCGCCCGGCAGGGAGAAAACCCCCGGGCCCTGGAGTTGGCCCGCAAGGCCTGGTCGCGGGAGACCGCCAATTCCGGTTACGGTCTGTTCCTGGGGCAGATGTGTCTTCTGGCGGGCCGGCCCCAGGAGGCCCTGCAGGTGGCCCGTCAGGTGGCGGCCCGGGACCCAAAGGCCCCGGGGGCGGCACGGATTCAGGCCCAGGCCCTGGACCTCCTGGGCCAGCGGTCCGAAGCCCTGGCCCTATTGGACGAGTGCCTCAAGGGCAACCCCGAGGAGCCGGAAACCCTGGCCTGCGCCGGGTCCCTGGCGGCCCAGCGCCCCGAGGAGCGCGACCGGGCGGTAACGTATTATGAGCGGCTCTACCAGGTGACCCGGGACCCCCTGGTGCGGCGGCAGTTGCTGGACCTGCTGTTGTCCCTGGACCGCTTTAAAGAGGCCATCCCCCTCCAGGAAGAGGAGGTGGCCCAGTGGCCGGAGAGCCAGGAGGCGCAGCACCGCCTGGCCTTGCTCTACTACTGGCAGCGGGATTACCAGGCCGCCACCCAGCTATATCAGCGCCTCCTGGAGAAGTCCTCGGGGGACGCGATCCTGCGCCAGGAAGCGGCCAAAACCGCGGACGCGGCCCAGGATTCCGACAAGGCCCTGGCCCACTATCTCTGGCTTTACGGCCACTACCGGGGGAAGAAGGAGTACGCCGTGGCCCTGGCCCGCCTCTGGGCCCAGAAAGGGAACCACGCCGAAGCCGCGGGGGTCCTGGCCCCCCTGATGCAGGAGGAGCCCGAGGTTGAACTCAGGCGCTGGTACGGCCTGGAGCTTGTGCTTCTGGGGGACTTCGCCAAGGCCATGACCCAGTATCAGGCAGCCTGGAAAGCCGGCGACACCCACCAGGAAACCATTATCAACCTGGCCCGCCTCTATGGCCAGAAACACCAATTCGACCGGGCCGCGGCCATGTGGGACGAGGCCGCCCGCCGCCAGCTGCTCACCGGCGAGCTGCGCTGGGAAGCGGCCCTGACCTACTCTTACGCCCGGCGCTTCCAGGACGCGGTGGCAGTGCTGCAGCCGGTGCAACACCGCGATCCCAAGGACCCACGCCTGCAGCTCTTCCTGGGACAACTCCATTTCTATCAGAAGCACTGGGGGCAGGCGGCCCATTATTTTACCGCCTACCTCAAAACCCACCCCCAGGATGCGGAAGTCAGGAGGCAACTGGCCGAAGCCTTATCCTTTCAGCCCGAGAAGCTGGAGGGGGCCATAGCAAACTATGGCGAGGCCCTGAAACTCAAGGATGATGCAGGGTTGCGCCTGCGGCGCATCAGCCTGCTGCTTCAAGCCAGGCGCTGGGAGGAGGCGGCCCGGGAGCTTAAGGCCTGCCCCACCCCGGAGGATCCCCGGCTCCTGAAGGAGGTGGCCCACCTCTATCTGTGGCTGGGGGACCTGGAAGGGGCGCTGCACCATTGCGACCTTTTCCTGAAGAAGTCCCCCCAGGACCGGGGCGGCCGCCTGGAGAAGGCCCGGGTTTTGACTTACCTGGGCCGGAGCCCCGAAGCCCTGGAGCTTTTGAACCGCCTGCGGCTGGAGCAGCCCCGGGACCCAACGGTGCGGGTGGCGGCCATCGAGGCCTATCTCACCTGCCGGGACTTTGCCAAGGCGCTGACGCTGGCCCAGAAAGAGCTGGAGCCCCTGTCTGACTTAAACCTGGAAGAGCGGGCCCTGGTGGCCCGGTGTTACTTCCACTCCCCCGACCCCAAGCACCTGAAGCGGGCCACGGACCTGGTGGTGGAAAACTTGCATCAGAACCGCTACCATCATCCGTCGCTCCTGATCCTGGCCGCCATTTTGCCAAAGCTCCCCCGCTACGAAGACCTGGACTACCTGGTGGACCGGATTCCCGGCATCCGGGTGGGTGGGCCCGAGTATGCCGCGGCCCTGGCCTATTTCGACGGCCAGTTGGGACGCCACGGCGGCAAGGTCGATTATCTGCTGCACGTGGTGCAGGAATATCGCCGCCACAAACGGCCCCAAAGCCCCGGAGAACTGGTGGGCCTGGCCTGGCTGGCGGCGGAGCTGGGGGATAAGCGGGCCGCGGCGGGCTATTTGCGCCAGGCGCTGCGGCTCAGGCCCAATGATCAGAAGATCGCCGCCATGCTGCTGGCCAACCAGCTGGACCGGAAGGAGTGGGGCCAGGCCCTGGCCTCCCTGGAAAAACAACCGGACAAACCCGGCGCCCCCCTGGAGATGGCCCGCCTCTACCTGATGCGGGGCCAATACGAAGGGGTCAAAGCCATGGTGGCCAGGATTCCCGCGGACTCCCCGGAGCACCCCCGGGCCCTGCTGCTGCTGGCCCAGGCCTGCCGGGGCGAGCACAGCTATCAAGAAGCACTCTCGGTCCTGGGCCGGCTGCAAGGCAAGATTCCCCGGGAAGAGTGGCTCATGGAGAAGGCCAGAACCCTGGAGGCCATGGGCGACAAGGGGGCGGGGGACCTCTATGAGGCCATCGTCCAGGCCCAGCCCGGCACCCAGGTGGCCCGGGTGGCCAAGGCCAGGCGGGCCAAGGCCCGGGAGAATTGGGCCGCCGCCTACAAAGACTATGCCGAGGCTCTGAAGCAGGCGCCCGCCGACATCGAGCTCCTCAACGAACTGGAATACGTCCGCCAGCAGATGCGCCCCCAGATGGCCTCCCGGGGCTTCCCTTATTCCAGGGGCGAACGCCGCCCCGAAGAGGCCCAGCGGCCCTTACAGTTTTCCCGCTTCGGCCGGGAGCCCCGGGGCCTGGGCCTCAGCAATTACCTGCCGGCCTTTTTAACCGAGGTAATTCCCATCGTCCAGCCCGAGTCCCTGTTTTTCACCGACAGCAACAAGCTCTACGGCGGCATCTTCCGCATGGAGGGCGCCTTCTGGATCACCAAGGTGCTGCCGGCCCGAATCGGGGCCGAATACCGGGAATACAACCAGAACACCGAAGGGGTGAAGCAGGGGCGCCTGAACCTGGGACTAAATCAGGTCTATGACCAGCAAACCAGGGCCGCCAGCCGCCTGCGCCGGGCCGAGGTCTCCCTGGGTCTGGGCCCCCTGGCGGTGGAGGACCGGTTGCGCCTCAGCGGCGAGATCATTTTGCGGCGCTACTGGAGGCGGGACGACCTCACGGTGTGGCAGTACGGACAACAGCGGCAATTTGTGCCCTTTCCCATTCCCCATTTTGTCATTTTCAATACCACGGCCAGCCTAGGGATAACCCAAAAGGACGACCGCAACCGCTTCCTGGGGTCCCTGGAGCTGGGTTTCTCGCCCACTTCCCGCACCGACGCGGCCCTGAGATACAGCCGCCGGGACATCTTTGACCAGGAAGCCTATGTGTTTCCCCGCCTGTACCAGTCGGTGCTGAACCTGACGGAGGCGCGCCTCACCACCTATCACCAGGTGGACCTGTCGTACACCCATCAATTCAAGCCGGGCCTGGACTGGCGGGGCACCGCGGCCGGGGCCTTCTTCTCGGACCAGAACCGCCGTTTCACCCTCTATCAAGGGCTAACCTGGCAGGCCGTGGGCCAGCCCCGGATGCATCTGGACCTCACCCCCCATTACTACCTGGCGGCTTACCGGGAGCAGCAACGCGCTTATTTCAGTCCCCACGCCTACCACGCCTTCGGCCTGGGTCTGGACTTCGACCGCCAGCTCTTCCGCCTGCCCACCATCATCCTCCAGGGCACGGTGCAGGGCGTGAGCCAGCACGGCGACTTTGGCCCGGCCCTCCAGGGGCTGGCGGCCCTGGAGTGGGAGTTCGTGCACAACTTTTACATGGACTTGCATCTCTTTTATTTCCGGGAGTGGGTGGACAACTACCGCCTCCTGACCGCGGGGGCGTCGTTCCGGTGGCGGTTTTGAGGAGGGGCGGATAAGCCGCCGTCCATAAAACCAGGATAGGGCACGGCACGCCGTGCCCCTACAAAAAGAATTGCGATAACGCCCCGCACCTGGAATTTGGTTGGAGATGATTCACAATTATTTTTTCCCTCTTATGAAAATAGGCCCTGTAGGGGCACGGCGTGCCGTGCCCTTTGAGCGGAATCAGTTTGGGGTTCGGGGGTGGACTTCAGGATGGGTCTTGCTGGTCCTACTCTTGCTCCTCCTGGCCTTCCTGAGCGGCTGCGCCGAAGTGACCCGGCCGGCGGCCACGGGCCCCGAGCAGGAAGCGGCCCAGCTGGCCGCGGCCCGGCGCCATCCCCATCAGACCTGGTCCTCGGAGCGGGTCTCCCGGGTCTTTCTCCGCCTGCTGCCCTGTCTCCCCCAGATTCACGGCCGCACCTATCCCTTCCTGGGCTTCAACTGGTGGGTCACCGCCACCGGCAAGGTGGCGGTGGATCAGGTTTGGCACCCCTCCCCGGCGAATGACGCCGGCCTGAAGCGCGGGGACCTCATCCTGGCGGTGCACAACTGGCCCCTGCCCACCTGGGTGGAGGGATGGGATGAGAATATCAGGGCCACCCGGGGTATATTCCAGGATTTTATGATGGTCAAGGGGGTGCCCCGCCGCTCCAATCCCAATTACAAAACCGCCCGCGCTCACCATGACGTCTATTCCATTCTGCTTCCCGGGGAGCTGCTGGCCGCCATCATGCTGGACCTCAAGCATGTGGGCCTGGAGGCCCAGCAACGCTATCTCAGAGGGCCGGTGAAAATTCTGGTCCAGCGGGAAGAGGAAAAATTCACCCTGGTGCTCTATCCCCAGCACCTGCCGGCGGAGTACGCCATCCTGGTCCAGACCCAGGACCGCAAGATCAACGCCTACGCGGCGCCCGGCCAGGTTATCTTGACCCAGCGCCTGGTGAATTTCTGCCTCAATGACGACGAGCTGGCCGTGGTGGTGGGCCATGAGCTGGCCCACCATGCCCTGGGCCACCTGGTGCGAGGGTCGTCCCACCGGCAACTGGGGAAATTCCTGGGCGAGACCGTCACCGCGTTCAGCACCTTTTCCCTGGGAAGAATTCTGGACTGGAAGCATTTCACGGTGGACCCGGACGTGCGCCGGGTGTCCCAGGATGCGGTGGAGAGCGTCTTCTCCCAGGAAGACGAGCTGGAGGCCGACGCCTATGGGTTGTGGTACGCTTTCCAGGCGGGCTATGATATTGACCGGGGCGCGACCGTGTGGGAGCGGGTGGCCGCGGTGGATGAAAAGGATCCATTTATGACCACCTATTTTCTGGACTCCCACCCCGCCCCCCTGGAACGATTGACCCGAATAAGAAAAATCGCCAGGTATTTCAGGGCCGGACGGGCCGCGGAGGTTTTTCTCCAGACCGCGGACCTCAACCGCAAGCCGCCGCCTTGAAAGGTTTACGGTTTTCGGTGGGCCAGTTGGTGGTGGGGCAGGCCCCGGTGCCCGCCTTTTTTCTCATCCAAAATGCAGCTGGGGGGGACGGAGGCCCGCCCCACCACCGAGAGCGGTGGGAAACGTTCCTTTGCTTTAAATTGTCATTTTTAAGCGATTTTAAAAACCAGGGGAACCTTTAATCAAGCCCGGGACTCGAATTCGCCCTCTGCCTGCACGCGAAAACCCCAAACCCAGAACCTAAAACTCCCTCACACCGGCAAAGATACCGTTACCCAGGTGGCCCCGGGGGCGCTCTCCACCCGGATTTCGGCACAGTACGGGGCCAGGAGGCGCTGCACCATGAAGAGCCCCAGGCCGGCGTGGTCCCGCCTGGTGGTGAAAAAGGGCTCGAAAATCAAGGGCATGGTCTCCCGGGGGATGCCGCTGCCGGTGTCACCCACCAGGAGAACGCGGCAGCCCTCCTGAAGAGCCGTGGCCACGGTCAACTGTGGCGACGCCGCCCCCTCCATGGCTTCCAGGGCGTTGTCCAGGAGGTTCCGGAAGCTCTGGCTGAAGTCGAGGTAATGCCCGTAAATGGGCGGCAGGCCAGGGGCCAGACGGATTTCCCGCTTGACCCGGTGCTTGAAAAAGGGCTGGGCCAGGTAGACCTCCAGTTGCTCTTGTAATATCTGGTTGAGATCTAGATGCCGTTTGGCCTGGGCCTCCTCGTGGGCTCCCTGCAGGACGAGGCGGCGGGTGAGGTCCTGGAGTTTTTCGAGCTCAAGGCGAAACTGGCGGATCTTCTGCCGGCGATAATCATGCAGCGCCCCCAGTTTTGAGGCCGCCGCCAGGGGGCCGGCCTCCAGAGTTTCGAGCTCTTCCCGGTCCTTCTGCTCCAGGAGTTCCAGCTGGAAGGAGAGCACCTGCAAGGGAGTGTTCATCTGGTGCACAATGCCGCTTACCAGGCGCCCGGCGCAGGAGTGCCGGTAATAGCGGACCAGTTCATTCAGGCAGCGCTCCAGGGAATCAGGGGCGGGAGCAAGGGGAGGTGAAGCCTTGGCCTTCTGGGGCCCCGGGACCTGTGCCAGCCCTGCAGCCGAAGTCCCGGCCTCCTTGAAGAGCGGATGCGACCGCTGATCAGCCATTTCTCCCCCAGACCCGGCAGAGGTGAATTCTCTTCTCCCCCCTCCCCCCTCTCCTCAAAGCTCGGAATATTCCCGCAAGTACTTAAATCGAATCCCCTGAAAAAATAGAGATTTGAAAAATAGTCAGGAAAGGGAAGGTGTAAAGGTGACGCCGGCGCCATAACCGCCGGAGGGGCGGCGCCCTCCCTACCTTTAATAAGTCTTTTAAATCAGGCATCTTACCGTAGGGACGCGGCTTGCCGGGCCCGTTAGAGAAGGCCTGGGTGGGATTTGGTGAATTTTTCAGAGGTCTTAACTTGGGTTCCCGATAAAGGAACGGGGTTTCGCGTTTGGGAGGAGATCAGCTTGACGAAGTGCCGGGCCAGGTCCGGGTCGAACTGAGTCCCGGCCGCCGCCCGGATCTTCTTCAGGGCATCCTGGAGGGAGAACCGGCGACGGTAAGGCCGGTCGCTGGTGAGGGCGTCAAAGACGTCGGCCAGGGCCACCAGGCGGCAGAGGAAAGGAATCTCCTCCCACGCCATCCCCTGGGGGTAGCCCCGGCCGTCCCAGCGCTCGTGATGGTGCAGGATAATTTCTCTTGCTTGCGGCTTGAGTCCCAGGGGCCGGACGATTTTCTCGCCGATCAGGGGATGGGTTTGGATGATGGCCCGCTCCTCCCTGGTCAAGGGCCCCTCCTTGAGAAGCAGCCGGTCGCTGATTCCCACTTTGCCGATATCGTGGAGGTAGCCGGCGGTTTTCACCGACTCCAACTCCTCAGGGGACAACCCCAGGTCCCGGGCGAAGTGCAGGGCGATCTCCGTCGCCTGCTTGCAGTGCTGGCCGGTATAGTGGTCCCGGGCTTCCAGGGTCTTGACCAGGGCCTGAACGGACTCCAGCAGGTATATGGTGCTTTTATCATGCTGCCCCAGGTTGGAGGAAACCAGGGAGGGGTTTTCCACCAGCAGGGCCACCAGGTTCAGGTCATCCCGGTTCAAGGGCCGCCTGGGGCGCCCGCCGATGATCATCACTCCCAGGAGATTATTCCGGTGCTGCACCGGCACCGCCAGCAAAGGCGAAAAGGCGCGCTGGCCCCGGGATTGGAACAGCAGAGGCAGGGGATTCCTGGCCACCTCCTGGGCCGCCTCCCAATAAATGGCAGGGATAGCCCGGTCGGCGGCGTTGACCAGCAACCCCGTGGGCCCGTCCAGAGGCAGGAAGGCGGCGTGGTTCGCCCCGGTGAGCTTGGCGGCCAGATGCAGGAGGTCGAGGTAATTCTCCCTGGCGCTTTCAAGGCGGGGTGGGCGCGGCGAGTGCAGCATGTTGGTGTCTGGGCTCGGTTGCGGGTTCATTGGGGTAAGCTGTTTGCTACCCTCTTATCGGCTGCTTACCGGCTGCGCATAAAATTTCTGAAAAACAGGGAAAGGGCAGGCTTTTAGGGGGTGTTGCCCAAGGGCAGGTGGATGATGCAGGTGGTGCCGCGATTCACCTCGCTGTCCATCTCGATGGTCCCCTGATGCTGCTCGATGAGGCCCCGGCAGATGATGAGGCCCAGGCCGGTGCCCCCTTCCTTGGTGGAGAAAAACGGCGTGAAGAGGGATTCCAGGTGCTCCGGGGGGATACCGTGGCCGGTGTCGGCCACGGTGAGGCACACCTGGTCCTGGAGCAGCTCCACCCCCACCGTCAAGGTGCCGCCTTGAGGCATGGCCTCCTGGGCATTTTTGAACAGATTGATGAGAACCCGGCGGATTTGCTCGGGGTCAAAGTAAAACCGGTCCAGGTTTTCCGGGGCCTGGAGCTGGAAAGTGATGCCTCTCTCTTTGAAACCGGCCTCCATCAGCTCCGCCACCTCCCGGATCAAGACCGGCATATCGCTCAAAACCTTGCGGGCCGGGGTGGCCCGGGTAAAAGTGCCTAAATCGCCCAGGAACTTCTCCAGGCGCTGCACCTCCTGACGGATAAGCTTAAGCTTGCGCCGGGCTTCATCGGGCAAATCGGCCAGGCGCTCCAGTTGGCCGGCAAAGCCGCCGATGGTCGTCAAGGGATTTTTGATTTCATGGCTGATGTGGGCCACCATCTTGCCCAGGGAGGCCAGGCGTTCGCTGCGGAGCAGGTCCTCTTCCAGCCGTTTCCGTTCCGAGAGGTCCCGGAAAAACCCGACAATACCGACTTCCCGGTCCCCCTCGTGGAGAATCCGGGCGGAAAGCCAGATGGGCACCAGGGTCCCGTCCCGGCGCCGCACCGAGGTTTCGTAATTCTCCAGCATGCCGGGCCCGGTAAATTCCGGGGAGTAAATTTTCTGCTTGATCTCATGGGCCACCCCGGGAGGGTAGAGCTGGCTGACGGTGAGCTTGCCGATGACCTCATCCGGCGAGTAGCCCAAAATTCTGGCGGCCCCCTGATTAAAAGTGAGGATGTTCCCCAGCAGGTCGTTGACAATGATACCATCCATGGAGGCCTGGATCAGGCTGCGCTCCATCTCATCCAGGCGCCGGAGCTGCGATTCCAAGTTGAACCGGTGGGTGACATCCCGGAAAGTGCACACGGTCCAAGGGCCGGCGTCGTCATCCGAGGGTCGGTAAAAAGTGACTTCGTAAAATAATTTTCTCCCGTCCTGCTCCCGGGTCAGAATGGTGCGGCCCGGGTAATAGGGGCCCAGCTCGGTGGGACAGAACCCCACCCGTTCCGATTGGGCGCTGGTAAAAGGGGTCCCCAGCTGGGAGCAAGGTTTTCTAGAAATTCTCTGCCACTCCAATCCGAAATGCTTTAGAAAAGCGAGGTTGGCGTAAGTAATCCTTTGATCCTGGTCCAGCACCAGGGTACAGGTGTCGGTGAGGCCGTCCAACAGGCGGGCAAAGAGACCTTCCGGGGGTTTGCGCATAATCAACCTAAGGAAAAACTTTAATCCCTAACTATTTATTAATATGTCCAAAATCTTGCCGGCGCAATAACTAATTTGGGGGAGGCATGGGGGGTTTCGATGCAGGCGTGTGCTCGTCTGAGCAGGGGAGTTAAAAGAAATCAGTCAGAAATGGATTATGGATCTTCTCCTCGCCCAGAGTGGAAGAGGGGGTGTCACCGTAATCGTGGCCGGGCCAGATGCGGGTCTCATCCGGCAGGGGCATGATCTTGGCCTCCAGGGAGGAGATGAGCGTCTCCAGGGACCCTCCCGGCAGGTCGGTGCGCCCCGCGGCCCCCACGAACAGGGTGTCCCCGGTGAAGAGGTGGCCCGGGAAGTAGAGGCAGATGGCGCCGGGGGTGTGGCCGGGGGTGTGGAGCACCACGGCCTCCCGGCGGCCCAGGGGCAACCGCTGGCCGTCGTTGACCAATACGTCGGCGCGGCTCAGGGGGGGAAAGCCATCGGCCCGGGCTGCGGCCTGCATCTCCGGGCGCCGAAAGAATTCCCAGTCCAGATGGTGGATGACGATGCGGGCCCCGGTGCGGGCGGCCCACTGGTCGTTGCCCGCGATGTGGTCCGCATGGCCGTGGGTATTGACGATCCACCGGAGGCGCCAGCCCTCCTGCTGGAGGCGGGCCGACAGAGAAGGGGCCGGGCTGCCGGGGTCGATGAGGAGGGCCTCCCCGGTTTCGGGGCAGGCCACCAGGTAGCTGGTCACCGCCAGGGGGCCCACGACGGCGGCCGTTACGCTCAGATCCACGGCGGCTTCTCCCGGGCTGGCGAACAGGCTATTTCCCCAGAAAACTGAAAAGCATCTGCTGGTTGCGCAGGGCGTAAATTTCCGCCTTGATGTAACGTTTGTGGGCCTGCTCGTATTCTTCCTTGGCTTCCCGCTGGTATTTCAGCGACACCTCCGGCTGGGAAGCTTCCAGCTGCTGGGCCTTTTTTTCTTTGTCTTCCGCGGATTTCATCAGGCGGTCGGCGGCGGAGCGCTCATCGGCGGACAGCTTCTGGTTGATGGACTCCTGCTGGGCCTCCTTGTCGGTCAACAACCGGTCCTTCTGCTCCTGGCCGCACTCCTTCTGCAGGATGGTGAACAGGGAATTGGCTTCCTTCACCAGGGACTTGGCCTCTGCGGTGTACCTGGCGGTCAGTTTTTTTTCGGCCTGGTCCAGGAGGCCCACGGCCCGCTTGTAAAGGAGGGCGTGGTCCGGCCCGCACTTGGACGTGGCGGTCTGGGCCAGGACGGTTCCGGATAATCCCAAGGCCAAAAGAACCACAAGAGCTGCATACCGGGGCAAAGTCATAGTTTGTCCTTTGTCAATGAAGCTGATAGGTTTCGGTGATGGCTCGCTGGAACCGGGGACGGTAGATGAGGTCGAAGGCCGTTTCCTTGCCGGGGAACAGGGTTAAGGCCTGACGGCGGACATGCTTGACGATCTCCCCGGCCTGGGCCAGCGTCAGGCGCCCGGACCTGATCTCCATGAGGCCCAGGTCCACCATAAAGCGCAGGTAACGCAAGTTGCGGTTTTCTTCCCGGATGGCCTGGCGCCGGGCCGCCTCACTAATCTCTGCCAATGCAGTTCCCCCGGGAATTTGGGGGTGCAGGGCGGGTTTGCAATCAGCCCCTGCCTGCCCTTCAGGTTGCGAACCGAGACTATTCTAACTTGGGTTCTTCGCCATGTAAAGGGGAAAGCCTGACTTCCCGGGGGGTGGCGGAGTCCCGGGGGGCCGGGGGCGGGGAAGAGTCCGGGCGCGGCGGCTCTTGGGTGACGTCCTGGGCGATGCCTTCCCGGGCCTTGAGGATGGGCCGCACCTTATCCCAGTCGATGCGGTCCGTGAGCCGGTAGTGTTGGGCCAACTCCTTGACGTATTCCAGGTCGTTAAGCTTCTTGCCGTAGATATTGGGGTTGGCTTCTAGAAAAACCCTGCCCTGGGGGGTCAGGGCCAGTTTGATGGGGCGGTAAATGATCTTCACCGGCGTGCCCACCGCGATCTGGGGGTAGAGCTGGGAGATCTCGTCGGGCAGCATGCGGATGCAGCCGTGGGACACGTAATAGCCCACACTCCAGGGCCGGTTGGTGGCATGGATGCCCACCCCGGAGGCGGTGGTTCCCATCCAGAACTTCCCCAGGGGATTCTTGGGCCCCGGCGGCACCCTCTCAATCACCTCCAGCCCCTGCTCCTCCATTTCTTCCTGGATGGACTCCGGAACATTCCAGGTGGGGTTCAGACGCTTTTCGCTGATTTTGAAGATACCGGTGGGAGTGGGCCAGCTGGGCTTGCCCACCGCCAGGGCGTAGCGCCGCATATAGACCCCGTTGACGAAATAATACAGGCACAGCTCCGGCAGGTTGATGAGCAGGCCGTCGCCCAGCTCCGCGGGCACGATATGGGTGGTATTCAGCTGCAATTCCATGCCCGGCTTCAGTTTGTAAGGCTTTTTCAGGCCATTGCGCCGGGCCAGCGCCGACCACTTCAAGCCCTTTTCCAGAGCGATGCGGTTGAGGGTCTCCTTGGCCCGCACTTCGTGGATTTCTTCGCCTCCCACCACCTGGTGGTACAGGGGGGGAGGGCTGGGGGCGGCCCCGACCGGCTTCAGGGCCGTCAGCAGCATTATTAAGAGCAGCCATGCCAGGCGCGCCATGTTAATAATCCACCTCGGCTTCATAGGGAAAATGATCGGAAGGATAGCAGCCATCCTGATTGTCGGTGACAATGGCAACCTGCCGGACCTGGAAAGGGGGCGTCACCAGGATCCAATCGATGCGGGCCCCCCGTTCGACGCCGTCGAAACCGTGTTGGGTGGCGGCTTCCTCCCCCGGAGGGTGCAGGGCTCGCCAGCTATCCAGCAGGGGGCTCTCGGCGTTGATGAACTGCCGGTACACCGGGGAATCCGGCGGCTCGTTGAAGTCCCCCGCCAGGAGCAGGGGCAGATTGAAGCGTAAGAAGTAGTCCCGAATCATCCGGGCTCCCTGAAACCGGGCTTTCTCCGAGATGTGGTCCAGATGGGTGTTGATAAAGTAAAAGTCCTGGTCCCGGCCCACTTCCTGAAAGAGGCCGTAGGTGACCATGCGGGGAAAGGCGCTGTCCCAGCTTATGCTGCGGTGCACCTCCGGGGTCTCGGAGAGCCAGAACTCGCCGCTGGCCTTCACCTGGAAGCGCTCCCCCCGGTAAAAAATGGTGGGGTACTGGCAGCTGCGGTCCACCTGCCGGTGGGCCGTCAGGGGGAGGTAACCGGGCAGATGGGCCTCCAGATACTCCAGCTGCGGCACCGTGCCTTCCTGGGTGCCCAAGAGGTCCGGCCGGCGGCCCTTGATGACGTCCGCCACCAATTCCTTGCGGAACTCCCATTCGTTGGGACCGTTTAGGGGGGTGGCGAACCTGAGGTTAAAGGTCATTATCCGCATCCCGGCTCACCCCACCCGCAAGGGCTGCGGGAAGAAAAGCTCCTGGGACCGGCGCAAAAAGTAGGCGTCGGTCATGGAGGCCAGAAAGTCCCGGACGATCTCCGCCGGCTGGTGGGCTTCGAGGTAGCCGGGCTCCATGGCCGCCAGAAAGTCCGTCCAGATGGGGGATTGGCGCCGCGCCTCCTTGATGTCGGCCAGGAACCTAACGAACAACTGCTCAAAGAGGGCCTGGATCTTGGGGGTCTCCTCTTTGGTGCGCGGATTGTTATAGATGCGTTCGTAATTGAACTCTTTCAATTTCTTCAACAGGGAGCCCACCTCGGGGCTGTAGCCCACGTAATTTTTGTCGTGGCTGTGGGTGATGAGGTCCGTCACCAGGCTGTAGACGATGGCGCCGTTGGTGCGGCCCAGGCCCTGGGCCACGTCCTCCGGCAGGTCCTCCCGGTGCACCAACTTGAGGGTGATGGCATCCTCCAGGTCCCGGCCGATATAGCTGACGGTGTCCGCCAGCCGCACCGCGCAGCCTTCCAGGGTCATGGGCTTCAGGTCCAGGGCCGGGTCCGCCTCCTTGCGGCGGATCTCTGCTTCCAGGTCCGCGAAGGTCTTTTCCGGTTCCGGGGAGAGGCGCTCCAGGTGGGACTCGCCGTCGTGCGCCAGAATGCCGTCCAGGACCTGCAGGGATAGGTTGAGGCCCCGGCCGTTTTTCTCCAGCCGGTCCAGGAAGCGCACCCCCTGGATGCTGTGCAGAAAGGAGCCGATACCCTGGGCTTCGCAGATGGCTGACAGGATGCGCTCGCCGTCGTGGCCGAAGGGCGGATGGCCGATGTCGTGGCCCAGGGCGATGGCCTCCAGCAAGTCCTCGTTCAGGCGCAGAAACTTGCCGATGGTGCGGGCGATCTTGGAAAGGAGCTGCACGTGCAGCACCCGGTGGCTGATGTGCTCGTGGTCTATGAGGTAGAAGACCTGGGTCTTGTCAATGTAGCGGGTGTAGGCCCGGGAGTGGAGGATGCGGTCGGCGTCCACCGCGAAATTCTGCCGGTGGCCCTCGGCGATGCGCTCCTCATAGTGGCGGCGGCTGGCCTGGACGCTCCTGGTGGCATAGGGAGAAAGCCAGGTCTCCTCCTGCCGGTCCAGGTTGCGACGGAGCTCTCCTAATTTAACCATGTGATACCCACTTCCCCAGCGACATCATACCATAGAGCCTGCCGGCACTCAATATGCGTAAATATAACCACCTCTGGATTTCCCGGCCATCCTGTTATATTAATTAAGGCGAGGCTGCGGCCTGGAGACCAATCTCGGGAGGGAGCCATGGTCAAGGTATTGGTGGAACGGAAGATCGCCGGCAAGAACGTGGGAGAGATCGTGCGCCTGCTGCGGCAGCTCAGGGTGCAGGCCATGCAGCAGCCGGGCTATATCAGCGGGGAAACCTTGCACTCCGTGGACGATCCCAATTTATACCTGGTGATCAGCACCTGGGAGTCCCTGGAGCAATGGCAGAACTGGTTCAAAAACCCGTTGCGGCAGAAACTGGCCACCGAGATCGACGATTCCCTGAAATCCCCCACCCGCCTGCGGGTGTTCACCAACTGAGCCGGGGGGCTCGAAACCATCCTCCGGGGCCGAGGTTAACCGCCGGGGGAGTCTTTCCGCCCGGCTTCCCCGGCTTACCCCTGGGATAGGCCAGGAGACGGCGGCCGCCGCGCGACCACGAGGCGGCCGCCGCCTGCCGAGGGCCTGGGTCGCGGTTTGAGCCTCTTTCTTGAGGGCCGGGTCTTTTTGGACGTGGCACCCATCCTCCCTGAACCATTCCGCTAGGTCTAGGTTGCTGGCATAAATGCCTGATTTGGCGCCGTGGCGCAGGATTCTCAACTTGCGCCCCAGGTCGGCAAGCTTCAGCCATCCCTCCTCTTGCTGCCACAGACCTGCAAAACCGACTCTTCACCCCGGCTGGGCCTGCGAAGATGCCATCCTTGGGGGAAGGAAACCGGCTAAACCCGGGGGGAGCATCCGAGGCCGCGGGCTGATGGGGCAACCTATCTTTTTTACTTAAAGTTTAGAAGATATCGAGTCGATGTAATGAACAGCCGGGTGCACCGGGGCGAAGCCTGGCCGCAAGGTGGCGTTGCGACTCCGGCCCCGCGCCTCTTGGCCCATGCAGGCTTCTCATCCTGGTAACAGTAGTTGACCTTAAGCCGATGAAACCATCCCTGACCAAAACCCTCAAATTCCGGTTCCTGCTGCTGGGAGTGGCGGTGGGACTAATGGCCCTGGGGGGCCTGGAACTTTTGTCCGGTCATTACCCAAAGGGTGCCGACCTGCTTCTGGAAGAGCTGGCGGCCAAGGAGCGGCGGGCCCTGCAGCGCTGCCAAATCCGCAGCAAGGCCCTGGAGGTGGCCCTGGGGGTTGGCCTCTACCTGAAAACCTGCCAGTCGAGCTCCTGGGAGGAGGTGCAGCAAGACCCGGCGTTCCGCCAGATCGCCTTTAGGTCTTTGGAGTCCGGCGGCGGGGAAACCTTTCTCCTGGCCTCCGGCCAAGGAAAAATCCTGGTGCACTCCCGGAGTTCTTGGGAAGGGCAAGATCCGGCCGCCTTGGCGGGATGGCGGCCTCTGGCCCAGAAGCTGGGCCAGATTTGCGCCGGGCAGGGCCCCGGGACGATCTGGGAACTAGAGATGGGGCAGGGTTCATGCTCCCGGCTTTTGTTGGTGCCGGTGGCGCAACGCCTCCCCGGGGGGCCGGATCTGGTGGTGGCGGCGCAGTTTGACCAGGAAGGGATGGACCCGCCTCTGGATTCCCGCGGCGACCCCGCCAAGGGCCGCCTCACCGTGGCTTTCCCCCTGCAGCGGTTCCAGCCCCGGGCCCTCCTCTTCTTGGGAGGCCTGGGGTTGTTGTGGCTGCTGGCCGGCCTGGCCTTGGCCTGGCGCCAGACCGGGCAGGTGGCGGCCTTGACCAAGGCCGCCGAGGCCTTTAACGCCGGAAACCTGGATTATCGCATTCCTCACCCGGGCAAAGACGAGATGGGGTTGCTGGCCGGCACCCTCAACCACATGGCCGCAAGTCTAAAAGAAAACACCGTGTCCCGGCTGGAATGGGAGAACACCTTTAACCTTATCCCGGACCAGGTCATGGTGCTGGATAACGAGCAGCGGGTCCTGCGGGTCAACCGGGCGACGGCAACTTACCTGGGAATCTCCCCGGAAGCGGCCGTGGGCCGCTTTTGCTACGAACTGATGCACGGCAGGTCCGGGCCCCTGGACTCCTGCCTCTTTGTCCAGGCGGTCCAATCTGGTAGCCGGAGCCAGCTGGAATACTGCTTCGAAGCCGAGCAGCGCTCCTTTTTAGTGACGGTGGACCCCTTGCGGGACGCGGCCGGGGAGATGTGCGGGGCGGTGCACGTGGCCCGGGATATTACGGCTTTCAAGCAAATTGAGGGAGAACTGGCCCAGGCCTCCCAATTCTTGAACCAGATTATCGAGGCAACCCCTGTGGCCCTGACGGTGGTAAACCGCCAGGGCCACTTCACCCGGGTCAACCCCCAATTCTTCCATGAGTACGGCTACGGCCCGGAAGAGATCTTGGGCCAGCACTACTCGGTGCTCTATGCCAATGAAGCGGAGGTCCAAAGGGTCACCGGGGAACTGCGGGAACACGGGCAGGTCCTTAGCCGCCGCTCCTACTTCCGGCACCGGAACGGCCAGATAGTGCCCACCCGCATCTCCATCCGCAAACTCTGGAGCAGTGACGGCGAACTCCTGGGATCGGTGGCCGTGGGCCGCAACATCAGCGATGAAGTCAGCCTGCAGCGGCAGCTGGAGCAGGCCCAAAAACTGGAGGCCATCGCCACCCTGGCCGGCGGCCTGGCCCACAATTTCAACAACCAGTTGACCATCATCTTGGGGCTCACCAACCTGATGCTCTCCAGGATCACCCCTGAGCACGATTTCTACAAGGACCTGGAGGAAATCGAACAGCAGGTCCAGGCCGGGCGGGGACTCACCCAAAAGCTCCTCACCTTCGCCCGCAGCACCCCTTTCAAGATGCAACCCCTGGATTTGAACGAACTGGTGAAGGTCACCGCGGACATGTTCGCCCGCGCCCGCCGGGACCTGACGATAGTTAAGGACCTGTCTTCCGGGGTGCTGCCGGTGCTGGCCGACCCCACCCTGATACAGCAGGTGCTGGTAAATCTCCTGATCAACGCCTGGCAGGCCATGCCCGGGGGCGGCCAGATTTTGATCACCACCGGGGCCGTGACCTTGGAGGAGTGGCCCGATCCCACCTGGGATTTAAAGCCCGGAGATTACGGCGCCCTGGCGGTGACCGACAACGGGGTGGGGATGGACGAGGCGGTCATGAGCCGCATCTTCGAGCCTTTTTTCACCACCAAGGAGCTGGGGCAGGGAACCGGCCTGGGCCTGGCCTCGGCCTACCGCATCATCAAGGATCACGGCGGGGCCATCCGGGTGAAGAGCGTCCCGGCACAAGGCTCCACCTTCACCATCTATTTGCCCATTTCCTCAGCTGCGCCCCAGGTCTTGCCGATTCCCGACAGCCACATCGTCCGGGGGCACGCCACCATCCTGGTGGTGGATGACGAACCGGTGTTGCGCCGGGTGTGCGCCCGCCTGCTCCAGAAGTTGGGCTACCAGGTGCTGGAGGCCCCCAGCGGGGAGGAGGCCCTGGAGCTTTTCAAGGAAAAGGGCCCGGAAATCGACCTGGTGCTGCTTGACCTGGTTATGCCGGGGCTGAGCGGCCTGCAGACCCTGGAGCGCCTCCGGGAACTGGACCGCGGCGTGCGGGTGCTCCTTAGCAGCGGTTACGGCGATAAGGCCGGGGACAAGCTGCCCCCGGAAGTGGGTTTCATCGCCAAACCCTATACCCTAAAGTTCCTGTCCCAAAAGGTGGCCGCAGCCCTGCAGCAAGGGTGATTTGCAGATAACCCCGGGTAAGAAATTAACCCTGAAGACCACCAAAGAATCAACCTCCGAGCAAGTGAGATAGAGAGCCGGGGAAGTCGGGCCAACGGCCCGCCTTCCCCGGCCCCCTTATGGGGGTTGGGAGGGGGGCTTGGGGGG
>Ga0315281_10000275_pt1 | contig 69458 bp, 74 predicted proteins | sample YL17G07_0_MG_FD_204540 | JGI IMG/M metagenome (GOLD analysis project Ga0315281, IMG submission 204540) | Sediment microbial communities from Yellowstone Lake, YNP, Wyoming, USA - YL17G07_0 | ecosystem: Environmental > Aquatic > Freshwater > Lake > Sediment | place: USA: Wyoming | collected...
CTGACACCGTTGCGCTCTTTCTTCCACAGAACTGCTTCCTGCATTTCACCACTTAACAATTAGTATAAAGATATTGGTAGCGCAAATTAATATAGACTGTTGCCTCGATAGCTCAACTGGCAGAGCAAAGAAAAAATCGCTCATCTGCTTCGTAAGCAGTAGGTTGAGGGTTCAAGTCCCTCTCGAGGCTTTCAATAATAAATATAAACTTCAAATTGGTATTGTTACAAATGGAAATCGTACTCCAGACTGAGTCAAAAAACCTTCAAAAATTGAAAGAAGTCTTGCTCAAAGACGATGTTGTCTCGCGCGCCAGCATAGTCTTCAAAGAAGGAAAGTCGCTCATAAACAAGGAAGGTTACTTCTGTTACATAAGCGGAACTGAGGAGCAGTGTAAGAGGGCTTTGGAAATGTCGAAAGACATAGCAAAAGAGGCGGAAAAGAAGGACAGAAACGAAGCCATACAGAAAATAAAGGAAGAACAAGACAAGGCTGCTGAAGGTTTTGGTGGCATTTTTGGATAGTATTAATTAATCAAAAATTAAAAAATAAGAAGGTGGCAAGTGGCATAACAAGTTTTGTGGCATTTTTACAAATGCGGCCGTAGTCCAGCCAAACGAAAGTTCTGGAGTGGTCTAAGACGTTGCCCTGCCAATTATTCAAGTAGAACGGCAGAGACCCGGGTTCAAATCCCGGCGGCCGCACTCTCATTATTCCGCTCAATGAAAACAAATTTATATTGCATCAAAACAAATTATTTCATAGCTGATAAAATGGCGCTTTTTGGAAAAAAGAAGGAAGTGAAGGTTGACTATTCCTCGCTTCCGGAAGAGATGAAGCCACATTTGGATATTAGAAAGGATGTCACTTCACAGCAAAATACGCAAGCCGCGCCACATTTCACGCAGCAGCCTCAAATGGATCTGCCAACTCAAGAAACCAGTTACGATTATTCTCAGGATTTGTTAAACATGAGCACTGATGTGAGCGCGCAGTACCCTCAGTATCCTCAACCTGCGCCTGTTGTTGCGAAGCCTCAGATGCAAAGGCCAGTTCAGCAGATGCAGCCAGTTCATCAGGCTCCGGAAGAAAAAATGCAACCCCAGGAAAAACCGACGTTTGCGCCGCTTTTTGTGAAAATCGACAGATATAAAAATATTCTGAAATCAATGAGCGAGCTGAAGACTACTTTGTCGTTGATGAGGAATTCTTTTGCCGTTTTAGATCAGATGGAGCAACTGAAAGTGGAGAACATGAAGCTTATTTCGAATGCTCTCGACAAAGTTGAGAAGAAATTGATAGCGCTTGACGCAGAATTCCTAAGACCTTCGGGATTTCACGACGAGATGAATGAGCAGTATGAGACGGAAAGCCTTCAAGGCGTAGTTTCCGATCTTCAGTCCCAAATACAGCAGCTCAAAAACGAAATGCAACGAACTCAATAAAACATATTTCTAAAATTCTAAAATTATTTAAACTCTAAAATGTTTTCAAAATATTTAAGCTTGAATATTGTACAAAACAATATGAAACTAACAGAAGGTCTTAGTGAAATTTGTGGGGTGATAATTGGCGATGGATGGATTCAATCTAATGAAAAAGGGCTGTTCATAACTGGAAACCAGACAGAAGATAAGGATTATTATGACAACTATCTTGTTCCCCTGATTAGAAAAGAATTAAAAATAGATTTATCGGCTAGATATTTTTCATATTGGAGAACATATGGCGTTGCGATTTATCGGAAAGAATTAATAAAAATATTTTTGAAATTAGGCATGCTGAAAGGAGAAAAGGCTTCGCGCGCTTTTATTCCGAATATTTTCAAGAAAAATAAGAAATATTACATTGCGTTATTAAGAGGGGTTTTTGATACTGATGGGTCAATTTATTTCATGAAAGATATCAATCCAAGTCGAAAAAGTGATTTTCATATCAGACCAAGATTAAGAATAACATCAATTTCAGAAAATTTGATTAATGATATAAAATTCTTGACAAAAAACGTTGGAATAATTTCTTCCAATCCGAGTCCATCTAAGTGGAGAGGTAATAAAAAACCTTCTCATATTTTTGAGATAAATCAGCAGAAATCAATTCATTTGTGGTTAAATTTAATAGGTACGAAAAATCCAGTTCATCAAACAAAAATTGCTATCTGGAAAAAATTCGGCTTTGTACCACCGAAAACCACTTTAAAAGAGAGAGTCGAAATTCTAAAAGATTTAAGAAAACCAGAGTTTTATTATACTACGCGGGGGTCCCGTAGTCTGGCCAATCGGGTGGCGCTCAAGAATTTGTCTTGAGCTTTGACAAAAAGATGAAATAAGAAACGCCATGGCTTAGTGCCTTCGTGGGTTCAAATCCCACCTCCCGCATTCCTTATTTAAGAGTAAAATTTATTTCATAGAAAAAATTTTATAATTGACTACCACGAAGACCTTTGACTTCATTTGCAACTCTTATTATAGCTTGGCGCAATTGTTCGATCTGCAAATATATTTTTTGAATTTCTTCATCATGCTCTTTTCTCAGCATTTCAGTTTTTTCAGTTGTCATTCTTTCCAGTTCTATAGAGACTAATTTGAAATTTTGAATTAGCTTGTTCAGTTTTTGCTCAATATTCTCAATTCTTGGTTCAGGTGCATTATTCGAATGAAAATTATCAGAATCCATCTTCTCCAAAAATTTTGAAAACTTCTGAGAATTGGACAAAAGCTCTACGATTTCGTCGGCAAGCTCATCGACAACCTTGTGCTCAGTTTTTTCTTCCATCTATTTCTGCCTCATCTTCTGTCTTAATTTCTGCTTCACTGCTGATTTCAGTTCGTCCTTTATTTCCCTCAGCACTTCCTCTTTTATCTTTTCGACGTCTTCCCTCTCTTCTAAAATATTTGCTTTTCTTGAAAAAGATTCTTTGGTAACTTTATATTCTGAAATTCCATCAATCAGTCCAAATAATTTTTTCAACGAATAGAAGAATCCTTGAGGTTCGTAATTTTCATTTATAATTTTTCCTGCCAAAATTTTCATTGCATTGGATGCTAAAGAATTTTTATCCATTATGACAAGTGGGATTCCTTTTGAAATAGATTCTGGGACTTTTTTGTCTTCGGGAATCACAGACAACAGATCGCATTCTACATTCGAGCAAATCTCTTCAACACTCAATTCATATTTTTCATTTTTCTTTCGATTAATCACTATTCCAGAAACTTCTTTATGCAATCTCTTAAGAAGATCGATTGTTTTTATTGCATCTGTGACAGCAGGAAGATCAGGAGTTGTAACAATTATCCCCTCGTCTATGACGCTTGATGCAATTATTGTTTCTCTTCCCAATCCTGGAGCAATATCTATGAGAGCTATGTTGTAATTTCTTTTCAACTGATCAACTACGCTTTGAAATCTGTCGCGGTCCAAGATAACATCTCTTGCATTCAGTGGAGCTGGTAAAAGGCGAATGCCTGTCTGAGGATGAATATAGACAGCATAATTCACAGAAGTTTTTCTGCTAAGCACGTCTTTCAGAGTCACTGGAAGGTCTTCGTAAAGTCCGAGATGAAGGCCGAGATGAGAGGTTTTGATATTGCTGTCTACTACTATGACATTTTTCTTGAATTCATTTGTAAGCGTCGCTCCCAAATTCGCAACAAGAGTGGTTTTTCCGACCCCCCCTTTGCCAGATAAAATACCAATTACTCGCGACAAACAATCACAAATATAATTTTGTGAAATGTAGATAAAAACTCATTTGATGGTGCTCTTGATTTTTCCGAGCCCGGACGCATTTCTTCTTCTTGTTGCAAATGTTCGTATTCCAAGAACCGTGAGGACGATAAGCAGAATGACGAACACGACAAGATAGTATGAAAATTTAATTTCAGGAACTGTTACGATGATTTGCGTGTTCGGGGAGGTAGAATTCTTCAAAGGCAATAGTATGAAATTGCTTTGTATCCTTTTTAGTACCTCATCTGATGCTGCATAAAAACCAAATGTGAAGTTCTGAGGCGCTGCATCTGAAGGCGCTGTGATGTTCGCAATAAATATAACAGTCTCCGAGGGGTTCACTTCAGTTATAATTTCCGGCCTTATGCTGGCCCATTGAACAGGTATTTTGCTGATTATCAGTTTCAAATTATGTATTGGGATTTGCCCGTTATTTTTTACATAGATGCCATAGTGATTTTGAGCTCCTGGGGACAAGGTTATCGCATCCGGAACATCAAATGCAATATCAATTATAGAATTGCTCTCATAGAATCTCGATGAAGCGGTTATCCATGTTTTATTGAAAAGAATTATGCTTGCTTCAATTTCATGGGTCCCGTATTCATTACAAGAGTCCATCGGAACATTTGCTCCATATGTTGAATGAGATCCGATAAAAACAAAAAATTCCTTTGTGATTGTCGATTGATTAAGACAAGGAATCGCCAGTTCGACATCGACATCTGTCCCTTTTTCTCCCATGTTTGAAATTGAAAGTAATGCAGGAATTCTTTCGCCAGGCCTCATTACATTGGAAGGAATGTCAATGGACAGATCGAAAGGTCCTATAGTGCTTACGACATTAATATTTTCTATACGAGAATCGAATTTTTTCGTTCCATACTTATCAAATAGTTCAACTAGAACTTGATATTGACCTATAGTATCCGGTGAAAAAGTTGGAGAGAAGGTTATGGCTTGCCCTGCCTTAAGCGAAAAACTGAAATTCTCTTTATCCAGAATCTGTCCTTCATTTGAAATTGTCAATTGTAGATTGTATTCGGTGGCTTCCGTGCCGGTATTCTTTGTCTGAATGATAAAGGTAACATTGTCTAAAACAGCAACATTCCCAGGATGATAAGAAAATCCTGCGATCGCTCCATTGATTTCAGCCCTTGCTATAGAAAGTGAAGATAAAATTATTACAGACAATAATAAAAATCTACTCAGATTTTTCATTTTCATTTCTCCTTTTCAGCTGCTCTGATATCTTGCGAAGATTTGATTTGACATAAAACCTTTGCTTTTCTCTTCGCGACTTGTATATTTCGAAAACAGCCACTACTGTAATTATGACAGTGACAGAGTAAATTATAGTCTGCAGAGAAATCTGGAAGGCGCTGACGTTTATCGTGTATTCTTTCACTATGATGCCACCATCGACTGAGAAAATTCCTTTCACTATGTAGTTTCCTGCGGATGCTGATGAAGGAACTGCCAGGAAGAGCCTGTACTGTTTTGTCTCAAGCGGATTTATTGTATCGTTGATGATCGGAGGCTGGAGCTCCCATTCAGGCGGCACATCCATCTGGAACACGAAGCTTTTTGTCGTGTTCTCCTTGTTCTTGACAGAGAATGTTATCAACGATACTCCATTAGGAGTCGTAGATGGTATGTTCAAACTGCTTATGTCAACTCCTGATGGGATTTGCGAGATTGAACTCACTTGCCTGAGAGGCCAGTATACGTATGAAGTGAATTCCGTGAGTATCTTCTGGACTGAAAATCTTATTTCCCTGACTTCGCCAATTTTCACATTCAAAAGATTCCATTGTATCACAGGATCCTTTGTGATTATCTTCGTCGGCTTTGTCTGGAACGCTATGTAATCGCTCGAATTCGCGATGTTCTTCGGTACTTCGTCAACTATTTCCAGATTGTCGTAGTTTCTCTGAATGTTGTTCACGACAAACTTGATATTTGTGCTTCCGGCGGACTTGTCGATTTCAACAGTCCTTGAAATCACGGGGTTCGAATACTGTTCGACAGAAGTTTGCACTCTTACGATGAAGAATGTCGAGTCCTCAACGCCAGAATTCAACAGCCTCACAACTACTTTATAATCACCGACTTTCGCGTCTGATGGGATAGAAATGCCTATTGTGAATCCTTTCTCCTCGTTCGGCTGAAGATTTATGTAGGGCGGGTCAATCGTCACCCACTCGTTCGGTATTCCCTCGACATGAATGTGCAGATTATTCACTGCGGTTAAAAGCTTGTTTCGAACGGTCATCCCATTAACTATTGATTGGCCGACGGCGACTTCTGAAAGAATCGCATGTCTATCGAATTCAATCGCAGATGTTGTTGAAGGAACTATCGGGCCTGCGACAGGGCCTGGACCTCCCGATGAAGGCGTGAGCGAAACTGAAGATGTTGATGAAGTGGAAGTCGAGACTGTTCTTAAATTGAATATTGTCAGGCTTGCGAAAATATTTCGGAAGAACAAAGCTATTCTGGAAATCTGCTCGTTAAATGCAACAGCCTGGGTTATCATTCGGTTGAAAATTATGTTCTTGTTGATTGAATCCGTGATTGAAAAAGCGATATCCGATATTCTGGTGACTGTTCTTACAGAATTTACAAAATTATTTATCGAAATAAATTGCATGATTGAGCGGCTCAGAGATTGGATTTGCTTGGTGAACGATGAAATTGAAAAGCTCTGGATTAGGGAGCGCCCGAAATTCGAAACCCGTAGCGAAAAACTAGAGATTGCAAATTGCTGTGTCAACGCTCTTGAAAATGCGGCGATTCTAGACAGGGAATCAGAAAACGATAATGACTGCAATGGATTCACAATCACAGAAGTAATTCTTGACAAGAAGTCTGAAACTGAAAATGATTGAACCAGATATCTGCTGAAGAGCGATACTTGATTTGAAAAGTCTGAGACTGCTAGGGACTGCGATAATAGTCGCACAAAACCAGAAATTCCTTGCGTGAAATTCGGCAGGGCAAGCTGCTGCGTCAATGATTTGGCGAAATATGAAAACTGGTAGGAGAAGCTAGAAATTGAGAAGGCCTGGCTGAGAGATTTGACGAATAAAAATTGGTTGCTGAGAGAAGTTGAAATTGCGAACGCGACATTCGCGCTTTGCGAAAACATTTGATTGAATCCGGAAATTGAAGCAATTAGACTGATATTCGAAAATACATTCCTGACCGCAAACAACATCCTATTGGCGGAATTTGCTATGCCGAATGCTTGGGAAGCAATCCTTGAAAATATTGAATTTGCGGAAGCTTGCGCAGAAAATGTAATTGCATTGATTAAATATTTAAGATATGCTGCGGCCTTTTGCACCAGCGAGTTCAGCGAAAATGATTGCGAGAAGGTTCGTGAGAATAATGCAACTCGCGAGAAGAAGTCGGTTATCGACAAAGATTGCGCAAATGATTTAGTAAAGATTGAAAAGTTTGTGACAAAGTTGGAGATGGACAGCTGCTGAACCAGAGATGTTGGGAAGAAACCAGATTTTGTTATGAAAGAACTGATAGAGAAGAATTGGGTTGCTGCCTTGAAGAATGTTAGCAGGCTGTTTGTGAAGTTAACCAAGGAGAATGTTTGTGTAAGAGATTTCATCGCCACTAGAGTCTTTTGAACATTTGAATTTATTGACAGCGATTGCAAAAGAGATTTGAATAATAACGATATGCTTGAGGAAAATGCATTTGCCGAAAACGATTGCGTTACGAATACTGCAAAATTTGGAATTCTCGATGTAAATGAATTCAATAAAAGATTCTGGGTTAAAGATCTTGCGAATGTTGCCAATCTGTTGGCGAAATTGTTGATGGAGAAAGTCTGAACTAAGGATTTGGAGAAAATATTAAAAACTGATGTGAAATTGGAGACGGAAAACTGCAGATTAACAGCTCTCAAGAAGTTCAAAATAGTCGAACTGAAGCTGCTGATTGAGAATTGCTGAATTAGAGATTTTGAAAATGTTGAAGCGTTCTTTATTAATGTTGAAACTGCGAACTGTTGCAGGGGTAATCTGAAAAATGAAGATATTTTTGATGCTAAAGATGATATTGAAAACTGTTGCGTGAGTGAACGGATGAATGTTGAGGTGTTGAATATGAATGAATTTGCTGAAAATGATTGAGACAGAGATCTTGCGAAGTTTGCTAATCTCAATGAAAAATTAGATAGTGAGAATTGCTGGTTGATTGTTCTGAGGAAATTCGAAAACTGCATTGAGAATGGTGTAGTAGCAATTTGCTGCGTTAAGAATTTAGGTAGAACGATAAATCTTGAGATGAAGTTGCTAATAGAGACTTGCTGGAGTAATGAGCGCGCAAATAGAGACATCTGAACCGAAAAGTTTGATATTGAGAATTGCTGAGTTAGTAAGCGGGCAAAGAAGGAAGTTTTCGAAACGAAATTTGATATTGAAAATGTCTGCGATAGTGATTTGGGAAATTCAGATATCTTAGCAAGTAGTGAAGATATTGAAAATGATTGAGTTGTGAATCCTGCAAAAGTTGGAATTCTTTGCATCAGATTCGTAATGGAAAATGCTTGAGATAATGATTTGGTAAGTGTTGAAAATTGGGTCAGCAAATTGGAGATGGAAAGAGATTGAGCCAAACTTTTCGGCAAAATACGAAATCTCAGTATAAAATTGGAGATGGAAAGAGATTGATTAACTGTTCTAAGAAAGTTTACTAGACCTGGAGCGAAATTGTTGATGGAGAACTGCTGTGTGAGAGATTTGGAAAACAGGAAGCTGCTTCTTACTAAATTAGTCAAGGAAAACTGCTGTGTGAGAGATTTTAGAAAAACTGAAAGTCCTGATGTGAAGTTGTTGATTGAAAACTGCTGAGTCAGTGAGCGCGGGAATGTCGATATTTTCGAGATGAGGTTTTGTATCGAAAGATTTTGGGTGAGAAACTTAGGCAGAATGGAGAAACGGGATTGGAAATTGATTATGTTGAAGGATTGAAAAATTGATTTTGGCAGAATTATAAATTTAGACATTAGATTGTTTAATGAAAATGATTGCGTCAGTAAAACTGATTCGTGTATCAACTCTGAAATGAGATTATTGAAGGAAAGTGTCGAGATTGGGAAGTTGGTTCGGACAAGAATCCTTGATAGAATATTGTTTGAAGCAAATGTTTGTATCGCATTTTTCGAGTTGATAGTGCTTTTTTGATTTGTTGAAGTGAACGAGAATGATTGCTCCGGCCTCCTAGGAAAAGTCGACACATCAAATTGACTGTTTGTAAGTGTTAAACTATCCACTGGAGTTATGACCGGCCAATCGTAATTTATCGTAACTTCCACGAAATCGACAAAAATAGTTCCGGCCGAATTCCCGATGCCAGTAGAAGCAAAAACCACCCTCAGAGGATTGCCGCCGACAAGGGTAGTAATGTTCGACCCGGTAATATTGAAAGAACGATTTGTTTGAGCGGTCCCAGCAGTACCTGCTAGCGCAGTCACAAATGCCCCGGTTGCCCAGTTCCATACAAGAAGTCTCGGCACATCCGTAGTCGAATTTTGCCTATGCAAAACCCTGATCCAATTTATTTTGCTGCCTGTTGGGATTCCGAGGGTTACATTAGTGAATACTCCTTCATCCAAGGACGTGCTTCCTGCAATAGAAACTGCATTGTTGTCGATAGTACTTACGCTGATATTATTCGCCAATGTAAAAACAGTGACAGTGCAGCTTGAACCGGTGCAGGATACATTGCTCGTCGGATTTGCTTGCTCGGTATATTTGGATGTCCAGCCGTACAATTGACTTGCATTCCCTTGAATCACTGTTTGTACTGTTGCCTTTGACTCGGAAATAAAGTAAAGTGAAAAGAAAACTAAAAATGCAATTAGTAGCATTAGTTCAAATCTCATCTTATCTGCCTCTTCAATTTTTCAAGAATCTCTTTTTCTTTGACAGGCTGAATCAATTTGCTTTTCAAATAATGTAGTTTGACAGTCCCGAGATCGCGCTGATGAATTTTTTCTTCTCCAATCAATTCATGAATATATTTGGTTATTGTGTGGCGGTGGAAATGAGATAAATTTGCAATTTCCGAAATAGAAAGGCCCTCGGGGTGTTCTTCAAGAAAGAGCAGAATCTTCTTTTTTGTTTCCTCGCTTTGATTCTTGTTTGGTAAAACTGAAGAAATTCGCGTGAAACTTTTTTCTCTCAATCTGTCAAGAATTAAAGCTATGTCTTTATCATGAAATTTTGCTGGAATTAGTACCTTGATTTTTTTGTTGACAGCAATTAATCCGATGCCATGTCTGTGCAATAATTTCAAATAAGAACCATCAATTTTACTCACTTCAGAAATCGGAAGCACAACATATGCTGTGTTAACTTTTTCAAGATAGAAAAGACATTGACCGACTGCGTCTGATAAATTTCTTGCCCATTTCTTGAACTCGAAAGCAATAGTTTCTGTATCTTTGAATGCGATAAGATCCGGTGTCTTAAATCCTAATTTAAAATTCCAAGTGTATTCATAACCGTTCTTGCTTAGCCATTTGAGTATGCTGTCCACTTTCTCACCAAAGTTCCTTTTTTAAGCTTGGACAACATTGTATATTGATTCTTCACAATCTGGACAGCATTGTATAATTAAACTCTCTTTAATCGACAACGTTGTATATATTATTTCGTGAAAGCGGCTCTTAAGCATTGCTGTAAGGAAAAACATAGGTAATTTTAGATCCACTCGAGAAACTTGAGGTCTGTGAGCTGGCTGAGGATTTTTTCAACAACAGGTTTAACGTCTTCAGGTTTATGCCCAATTTCTTTGGCAAGATCATTTACTAATTCGTCGACAGTTCTTTTTCCATCGCAGACTTTCCAAACATTGTAAGTAGCATATTCCATTTTCCAAAGGGAGTTGCCTGCAATTGTAGCATATAGTGTTCCTAAATGATCAATAATTTTTACATTATCAGTTTTGAGAGGCTTTTTGCCTTCCATAGCTACTTGAATAATCAGCATATCAGTTATAAATAGTCATTCAAAAAAAGTCAATTTGATAAAGAAAATTCTTTAATCTTTTCCATTACTTTTTGCGGTTGCTTTAATTCAAAATCCCAAATTACAAGACAATTAAAACCAAATTTCTCATAGTGATTTATCGTTCCTTCTTTTGTTCGGCGAAATGGAATATTAAAAAATGATTTTCTTGGGTTGTGAAATGCCTCTCCAAAAATTTCTATAACTTGTCGATTATTACTATAAAAATCTGGAACTCTTCTAGCAATAATTAAATCAGCATTATTTCCATTATAAATAAATGGCAATCCATATTTTTTTAAAAAATGTGATCATAATTTTTTCAGGAAGTGTTGGTCTTTTTCGTATCGATTTGAAATATTTTTTGATATTTTCTGGCTTACTCATAGGATTTTTAGCGCCTTTAGATAATTCTTTTAAAATTCTCGTTTGGCTCATTTTTCTCTTATGTTCCTCAGAAAAATGTTTTCCCAAATTTGCTAATGATGGTTGTCGTCTTTTTATTCCAAATCTGATCATCTTTGATCTAATTGTTTCAGGATTTACATTGAAAAGTTTACTAATTTGAAAAGTAGATAATTCTTTGTTCCAGTATAACTCTTTCAGATATTTCTTTTTAATCCTAAATTTTATATGTAATTTAGACATTTTATTTTTCGTTTCTTTACTATGATGCTTTCCATACATAGGATTAGTTTTTCCTTTTAAATGATGGGTGAAAATAAATCTGACATTATCTTTATTTAATTCTCTACCACAACCACATTGGCATAATTTCATTTTAATCATTAAAGTAGAAGTTAAATTTGTATTTATAGTTTTAAAACAAGAAGAACCGATTAAACAACTCTTATTTTTGTCATTCACTTGACATATATGCTGTAAAACATATATTATAAAATATATTAACTAACATATATTCCCCACGTAATATTCAGCTGGTCATTTGTGTTCAATGTTGTCGATGTGAATGTCGTTTCTGCGAACATCTTGTTTGCGAGACCGTTTCCAAGAGAGTTGTTGTAAAGCGCTGTTCCGTTCACCGTCACTGAATCGCAAGTTGATGTGAATGTTTTGGTTACATTCCACTGGCCGACTCCTCTGTATACGAATGTTCCACTTGAGTTTGTAAGACCGCAAGAAGTCCATTCAGTCGCAAGTGCTGTGTCTGTAGCCGCTTGAGCAGAAGTCTGGTTTGAAACTCCAATCAAGACAACATTCTGAGGTCCTGAACTGTTGAGACCAAACATCACTAAATCTTTTCCTCCATTTGTTAAGAGGTTTGAATGGCATGGTTCTACTAGAACTCCATTTTTGTAGACACAAACAACCGAATGGTATGCGATGCCGCTAGAAGCGCCGGTTTGCATTGGCACAGTCGTAGTTGATAAACTGAACGCGAGAAACGCCAAAGCAACCAAAGAAACGGCAAAAATAATTTTATTTGTCTTCATCTTATTACCTATTTATTATTTTGTTTTCTATTTAAATATTGTTTGCTATTTGGAGCTCAATCTGAATTCGAGATAGGCAACAAGCAGACCCAAAGCAAGGCTCGAACCGCCCTCACCTGAAAGGACGAATGCGATAAAACCGAAAACTACTCCAAGCCCTAGCGCCCATCCAATTTTCTTCCAGAGCTGGTCTCTCTTCACAAACGGATTGTACGTTGCCATGAACTCCTATTCCTTAATTTGATTTTTCTGTATATTAAGAATACTGTGACCAAGAAGACAAATACGAAAAAGGAATTGTGGTAAAAGGAAAGGTCGCCGAGATCGCTCGTGAATACCGGAAGTCTGTACAGTCCGAACAGATAGCCCCGAGTCACCTGGACGGAGGCTGTGTCGCCGACCGAAATTGCCGCTGGGCTTCCCTCAGTCTGCTGCTCTGAGCCAAGCTGAACTGCTGAAAAAATTCCTGAATTGACTGAAAAGGTCACGGCATAAAAATAGAGAATCAGCAGGATTGGAACTATGATGAATTCTCTCATTGAAAATTAATTTCGTTTTGTAGAAAGAAATCCTTTTTGTATAAAAAAGAATAAAGAAAAATTAAAAAATTTTAAAAAGTCTTCATTTCTCTAGCAGCGTTTCATATGCAATGAATATTACTGCAATCAGTGCGAACAGCCAACCCAAGATCTGGAACACCCAGTCAAGGATTGATATCTGGCCCAAGTACTGGCCTACTGCCGGCGCAGTGAATGCTCCTGAGAACAGGAAGAATGCAGCTGAAACACCAAGCCAACTGTATCCCTTTTCAGACTTGTGTCTGATTTTTGCATACTCAGCTAACGCGACTGCTAGAAGGAACCCAATTCCGAGTTGTAATGTAGCTCCATCAAATACAGCCATTGTTTCACCTTAATGAAATTTCGCTGGTCGCAAGATAAAGACTCCTTCAAGACTCTAAAGCATCGCAATTCATGAGTAGTGACAAACTATTTTCATATAGGAATGCATTAGTTTAATTGGTTGTCGTGCACACTTTTTGCTCCCATTGCGGATTCGAAACAGAAGAACTAACCACCTGCCAGATATGTGAAAGGGACGGATGCGTGAGATGTCTCGAAAAAAATCGTCTCGGCTGGTTTTGCAACACTTGCAGAGTCAATAGACTTGAAGAAGGCGGACCTGAATCAGCTTTGAGAACACAAATTTAGAATTTTTTTGCGACAATCTATGAAAAATAAAAAGCGGGAAGAAGAAAAAAGTTCACAATTCTTCATCTTCGAAACCTAAATCCTCATCTTCTTCCTCTTGATCGTCATCTAGTCCCTCTTCGTCATCGTCGAATGCCATATTCATTTAGATTTCACCTATTCCGTGTAATCGCACTGCAAATATATAAAGATTGAAAAATTCTAGAACTACTTTTTGATAGTTACAACATTTCTTTTTTCTTTTTGGCATAGTAAACCAGAGCGGAAAAGGTTCTCACAGCTCTCTCCGGAGTCTGGTAAACAGGAATTTCATTGTTTTCCAGGATTCTTTCTGCTCTTTCCGTAAATTCGCTACCGGTCATGCAACTTAAAATAGGTTTTCCGAACTTTTTCATGGAGATTATAGTGTCCGTTATCCTGCTATCAAGCGTCGGAACCTGCATAAGCGAAATAACAAGAACGCCGTCAAAATCTTTTTCGAGAATTTCCTCAAGCACCATTTGATATCTTTCTGTCGTCGCATCGCCAGTCACGTCAAGAGGGTTATGCAGACTCACATATTCCGGAAGCTTTCCTTTGAGGCTTTTTTTCAAACTTTGGCTTGGCTCAGAAAGCTTTAGGTTCAGCCTTTCGGCCTCGTCGGTCGCCAAAACCCCATATCCTCCGCCGTTTGTTACAATCGCCAACCTGTCGCCTTTAGGCAGCGGCTGCATCGCAAGCGCTTTTGAAAAATCAACTAATTCCTCCCAATTCTGCGCTTCAATTATTCCAGTCTGCTTGAAAACTGCCGCAAAGATTCTTTCGCTTCCTGCAAGGGAGCCAGTGTGGCTTGCGACTGCTTTCATTCCTTTTTCGGTTTTTCCTGCTTTCAAAACAACAATCGGCTTCTTTTTTGAAACTCTTCTGGCGACTTTCATGAATTCTTTCCCGTCCGACTTTATTCCTTCAAGATATACTGCAATGACTTTTGTCTTTTCATCGTTCGCAAGAAAATCCAGCATCTGCGTTTCGTTCACATCGACAGCATTGCCATAAGAGACGAATTTTGAAATTCCTACGCCTTCAGAAGCAAACCAATCGAGAAGCGTGCTTCCGACTGCTCCGGACTGAGAAATAAAGGCTATTGACCCCTGCTTTGGCCTTTTCAGTCGATCTAAAGAGAGGAAGAGCGTGTCGACTTTTGAACTAGAGTCATAAATTCCGACGCAATTCGGCCCGACGACCCTCATTTTGGATTTCATAATTATTTTTTTCATTTCTTCCTCAAGCTTTAATCCCTTTCCACCGATTTCAGAAAATCCAGAAGTGATAATCACCACAGAAGGAATTTTTTTCTTTGCGCATTCTTTCAAAACTTTCCCGATAAAGACAGATGGAACAACCACAACAGCAAGATCAACAGTATCAGGAATGTCCAAAACGCTGTTGTATGTTGGCAAACCAAGAATGGGCGTCGTGTCAGGATTTACTGCGTATACTCTTCCTTTGAAACTTTCGCGCACAAAATTCTCGGCCACTGCATATCCAACTTTTCCTTTTGTGTGGCTGGCGCCTATGATTGCAACAGAAGAGGGTGTGAAGAATTTTTCAAGCGTCATAATATTATTTTATATCAGAATATCTTAAAACAATGAAATGCAAAGATTTGAGCAGCAAGTTATTTTTAATGCCATCTAGGTATAATAATAGTTAGAGTTTCGCGGTGAAAAATATGGTTTCCAAAAAAATTGAACTCATGGTCTTGCCCGCTGTTATGACAATATTATTTTTCGCGACCATTGCTCTCGGTCAATATGATACAGGAATGGGAATCGGTAATACTGCCACTACGCAGGTCATCAGAAATTCTACCACGACGACAACTTCGACTACTACAACCACAACCACGACAACAACAACAGAGACAGCATCAAGCACAACGACTACCACGACAACTACTACGACCACAAGCCTGCCAACAGTTTCAACGACGCAAACAACCACGGAAGCTGCACAGCCAGCTCAATTCGACCCTAAGATAACCGTGGCCATTATATCTTTGATAATAGTAGTCGCGTTGGGAGAGCTTCACTGGTTTGGAAAGAAAATTTAAAAAATTCTTTCTCATCGAATAATGAGATACTCAAAAATAGCGCTGAAAAAAATAAGTGCTGTGGCAACCAGAACTATTCTTTTTAGAATCAGGCTCGATTTTGTTTTCAATATCTTCCTTTCAAAAATAACGAATCCTGATAAGCCAAACAGAAAAACTCCTAAAAGCTCAAGTGAACCAAACAAAATCAAGAAGACTATTCCGAGGGCTTCGCCGCTGGAGAACATCGAACTGCTGGATATTGCAAATGTTATAAAAATGAAATAAAAGGCGGAGAACCCGGCAGTGAAAAACGACAGAGCCGCAAGAACTAAATTGCTGGAAAAAATTGTAAAATTGTCTTCACCGGGCTGCAGGCTTAGTGTATTCTCGCAGCATTTGTAAAAATTTGTGTTGACAAAACCATAGAGTATTCCAGCCGCAATTGAAAGGACGAAGATTAGCAAATATATCTTTTCGAGATTGTTGACTTTTCCAACAAATTCTATAACCCTTCTGAGCACCATTTATTAAAATTGTTTATAACGTGCTTAAGTTTTCTCGAATTTGGCTTAATTGCAGAAGTTTAAAGAAAGTGGACACGAATTATTATTATGTATGTGTTTCTTGTCAATTTTTTGAGTTTTTAACACATATTTTTGAAGGAATTTATAATCTCGTGATTTGAAAATAGTTTTATGGGACAAATAGAAAAAATAGTCTTTGTCCTCTTTTTTCTTTCATTAATAATCAACGCTATCGCAAGTCTTGCTCCAATCAAATGGTGGGATGAAACTGTTTATGCGAATTTTGGTTATTGGTTACAAAATCACCCATTGGATTATTCGTTTCACGGCTGGGGGGATAGAGTTTTCAGCTGGGTTGGGAAAGCTGGATTCAGACCACCGTTAATTTCATATTTAATTGCAACTGTGGATTTCATTACAGGCTTGAATCAATTTTTTGTTAATCCTTTAATGCCATTAATTGGCGCACTTGGTGTTGTATTTCTTTTCTATCTGGCAAAAAAATTATTTAATGAAAAAATCGCCATTTATTCTGCACTATTAATGATTTTTATTCCAGTATATGTATTTCTTAGCGGCAAATTATTGAACGACATTTTGGTAACAACGCTTACTGTTCTAACTTTTCTTTCGTTTTGGTTGGGATTCGAAGAACAAAATAAAAAGTTTCAGCTTCTAACTGGATTTTTCCTTGGGCTTTCTGTATTAGCAAAATACACAGCATTGATAATTGTGCCAACATTATTCATTTTTTTGCTATTAAAAAATCGAAATTTTCATTTCATATTTGAAAAGAAAATACTTGTCTCATCACTAATTTTTCTTATAACACTTTCGCCGCTTTTTATCTATAGTTATTTTACTTATGGAAATGTTTTGGGAGCATTTATTCATGGTTCAGAAGGCGCATTTTATTGGGGCGGTGTCCAGCCATGGTATTTCATTTTTTCTCAATCGATTGAAATGTTCTCTGCAACTATCGCAATTTTTTTGATAGGAATGTATGTCATAATCAAAAACTTTAAAATAAAAAATAGCAATATTTTATTTCTTTTAACTTGGTTTGTTGTTTTTGCAATTGCATTCTCTACCATACCTCATAAAGAAACCAGATTCTTTCTTCCTTTAGTCCCAGCATTTTGTATAATTTCAGTAATTGGAGTAGATAGTTTTAAGAAAAATCAAAAAATAATTTTGAGTGTAATTTTAATAATTGTTATTGGAAGCACAGCTTACGGATTATATTCAAATTATAGAAACGAAGATTCGAAACCCGTATACTGTTTTCTTCAGTCAACAAATTTCGTCAAACAAACAGAGAATAACGCAGTAATTTTCACAGACAACTCACCAATTGTTTACTATTATGCCCATAGAGAATCTCCCTTCTACAGTAATAATCAGGGTATAATGAATGTTAGTCTTCTTGCAAGTACATTATACAAAGGAAAGCCTGTTTATGTTTTTTGGAGTCGGTATGGCAGCCCCAACGATATAAGGCAAATGTTACGTAACAGCACCGACTTTACCATCTCTTACAGTTGCCCTGAAGATGGCAGTTTAGCTATTATTTACAAATTCAATAAATAAAAAACGAAAATTTTACAACTGTAGATAAACAATCAAAAAATGTTGTACTGAGGTCATACTATAATTAATAAAAACGGTGGGAATATAACTATTCCTAGAGGAATTATTATTATGTATAATCTTTCTGAAAGGACGGAAGTCATAGGCCCTTCGAAGATCGAGCAGAGTCTGAAAATCCTTGAGCAGAACCCGGAAATAATTTCTTTGGGTGCTGGGGAACCTGATTTTCCTACGCCCAAAAATGTGATCACGGCCGCCAAAAAATATTTGGACAGGGGATTCACGCACTATTCGCCGTTTCAGGGGAAATTAGAGCTGAGGGAGGCGATTGCGACAAAATTGAAGAAAGAAAATAAAATGAACGTAAACGCAAACGACATAATAGTTACTTGCGGTTCTAAGGAGGCTCTGCTGCTCGCATTCATGGTTTCCATAGATGAGGGCGACGAGGTCTTGATTCCTAATCCCACTTACTTGTCGTATGCTCCGATTGTGAAAATGCTCGATGGCATCGAAATCCCAATCCAGCTGCGGCAGGAGCATGATTTTGAACTAATTGTCGATGATCTGAAAGATTTGCTGACGAACAGGACTAAGATGTTAGTTATTAACAATCCTACAAACCCTACTGGCGCTGTTTATTCGAAAAAAACCTTGGAAGAGATTGCCGATTTTGCCATTGAGAATAAAATAATGGTGCTCGTGGATGAGGCATATGAAAAATTCGTGTATGAGGGAAAACATGTGAGCCTTGCAAGCCTCAACGGAATGGAGGATTACGTCATAACGACTCAGTCATTCTCTAAAACTTTTGCGATGACCGGATTTAGGGTAGGCTACGCCGTCGCTCCTGAAAATGTAATAAAAGTAATGAAAGAGTTCAAACTGACAACGACTCTGGCTGCGCCCACTGCATTCCAGATGGCCGCTATAGACGCTCTTAAAAAATCTTCAAAATATGTTGCCGGAATGAAAAGCGAATATGCAAGAAGAAGGAAGATGCTGATAAAAAGACTGAACGAAATTCCGAAAATTTCTTGCTCGAATCCGAAGGGAGCGTTTTATGCTTTCCCAAATATATCAGAACTGAAAATGAATTCAGAAAAAACGACCGATTTTCTGTTGAATAAGGCGAAGGTCATGACAATCCCTGGAAGCGAGTTTGGAAATTACGGAGAGGGATTCATCAGATTGAGTTATGCAACACAGTACAAGAAAATCGAACTGGCATTAAACAGAATTGAGCAGGTTATTCGCAAGCTTTAAATGTTGTACATTCTCTTATTCTAATTGCAGAAGGCCTCCAACCGGACGGCTAGGGCTCGTCTACACCGCAAATGCTCTTCATGGCGGGGTTGCAGCTGAGGGGCGGAGCAAAAATTGTAAATCAGTCTGAGTTTCCGACTGAGAAACTTCGTCTCACAGGGCTGACTGTTTAGTGAACCTGGCGAGGTGGGGAACCAAGCAGCCATAAACTAGATGGATTGGTGCTTGTGAAATCACGGAGTGGAGAAGGGAATTCGGGTTAACTGGCTTATAATTTTGTTTCCCACCTGATGCGTGCCTCTGCACTTATTATATTTTATGAAACTATTTTCTAGAAAACCGGTACAAGCACGCAAAGGTTTAAATTTTAACCAAACATATTTCATTACTATGAAAGCGCAGAGTTCGATTTTGGTCGCGGTTGTAATACTGCTTTTGATAGCAGGAGTTTTCAGTTACTATTCCTACTACCAGCCTTCAGCAAATCCCAATTTGGGAAGAAACGCGACAGAAACTTCTCTTTCGTCAGCTAGCAATTTTCAAGGAAGCAATTCCGTGAATCTCAATGTTCCGGCTGTCGACAATCAGGGAAATGGAGTTGTGACAGTTCTTCACGTGGAAGCTAGACCTGGAAGTGGAAGGACGCTTGTCGATATTAACGGAATATTATTTTTTGTTGACACGCAAAATTCTATACAAACTGCAAGATTGGTCGCTGCTAACTTGACTCATGCGAATCTTTCGAACATCGACCTGATTTACACGGTTGAAACAAATGCATCTGTGATCGAAGGACCGTCTGCGGGGACTGCGCTGACAGTTTCTACAATCGCCGCTCTTGAAGGCAAACAACTAAACAATAGCGTAATGGTGACTGGAACTATAAACACAGACGGTACCGTCGGACCGGTGGGCGGCATTCCAGCGAAGGCAAAGGCGGCAAAAGACATTGGGGCAAAAATATTTCTTGTGCCCTATGGCCAAGGTACGCAGACAACATACACTCCTGTTCAGAATTGCCAGCAGATAGGCGTCATTACATATTGCACTACAGAATACAAGGCCACGAAGGTTGTCGTGAACAAGGATCTCGGAATCGACGTCAAAGAGGTGCAGACAATTCAGGATGTTCTTCCATATTTCGGACTGTCGTAGTTTTTTATTCTCCTAAAATAATTTCTAGTTATGAAAGAACCGTATAACAAAAATGAATTGCGGGATATAATAATTTCGGTTGCGGCGCTGACATTGATTTTCGCTCTGCCACATACCTATCTGCTCCCTTTTGCGTTTGTTGCGGTTATTGTCGGATTTTTATTTCATGAGCTCTCACACAGATACATTGCAAAAAAGTTTGACGCGGTCGCATATTTTCAAATGTGGCCTCAAGGCCTTTTGTTCGGACTCATTCTGTCCTTCATCTCTGGATTCAGCTTCAAAGCAGCAGCTCCCGGAGCGGTTGTCGTCCATCCTTATAGATATTCGAGATGGAAATACAGATCCGTCCATCTCACGGTGAACGAGTGGGGATGGATTGCTGCGGCGGGGCCGATTACGAATATCATAGCAGCCATTATTTTTGCAGCAATAGGTTTTGCGACAACCGGTTTGCTTTCGCTCGGGGCGAATTTTATCTTCGGCGTCAACGCAATCCTCGGAGCGTTCAATCTGATTCCGTTCGGTCCTTTGGACGGAGCTAAAGTTGCCAGGTGGAAAGTCTGGTTCTGGGTTTTTCTTTTCATCATCTCCGTAGCCCTCACGGTATTTTCTTATAAATATTTACAAATCATTTATTGATAGAATGGCAGAACTCATTGCTGATTTGCAAATCCACTCCAAATACTCGAGAGCAACAAGTAAAAATCTTAGCGTTCATACACTAGCAGAGGGCGCTAAAACAAAGGGAATCAATATCTTGGGCACTGGAGATTGCACCCACCCCCTTTGGCTGAAGGAGCTAAAAGAAAACTTGAAAGAAGTCGGCGGGACTGGAATTTACGAATCTGGTGGGATTTTGTGGATGTTAACGGGCGAGGTCAGCACAGATTATACTGAGGGCGACAAAACTCATCGCGTTCACCACATGTTTCATGTCCCTTCGTTTGAGATTGCGGACCAAATCAACGAAAGGCTTTCAAAACACGTGGACTTGAAAATTGATGGGAGACCGATGATAAAAATTTCGTCTTCCGAGTTTGTTGAAATCCTGATGAGCATCGATAAGTCGATTATGATAACGCCTGCGCACGCGTGGACTCCCTGGTTTGGAGTCTTCGGAAGCAAGTCAGGATTTGATTCGCTCGAAGACTGCTACAAGGACCAGACAAGACATATTTTTTCTCTTGAAACCGGAATGTCCAGCGATCCGGCAATGAATTGGAGGCTCAGCGCGCTCGACAAAATAACTCTCGTTTCGAATTCCGACGCTCACTCAGCAAATCCATGGCGACTAGGAAGAGAAGCAAATGTTTTTGATTTGAAAGAAAACAAAATCAGTTACAAAGAGATTGTTGACGCTGTCAAAAGCAAGGATAATAAGAGATTTTTGTACACAGTAGAGACCGATCCCAACTATGGAAAATATCATTATGACGGCCACAGAAACTGCAATTTCAGCTGTCCGCCAGAACAAACAAAGAGACTGAACGGCATATGCCCAAAATGCAAAAGAAAACTCACAGTGGGTGTGTTGAGCCGAGTCGAACAGCTAGCGGACAGACCTGAGGGGTTTGTTCCAAAAGATGCAATACCTTTCAAGGACATGATTCCGCTTTATGAAATCATTTCTTTTGTGATGGGCGTTGAAAAGCTCTACTCGCAGAAAGTTTTGGAAGAGCAGAATAAACTGATAAACAGATTTGGAAACGAGTTCAATGTCCTGCTCAAGGTGACGAAGGATGAGTTGAGCAAGGCCACCAGCGAAAAGATTGCCGATGCGATTATGAGAATCAGAGAGGGAAAAGTAAAGTTCAATGCCGGATATGATGGGGTTTACGGAAGGCCGATATTTAATGGCGAAGTGTCAAGAAGCTTTAATTCGCAGACAAGCCTTGGAGATTTCAAAAACTAAAATTAAAGAGCGGTTCTGCCGATTGCCAAATATTTTATGCCGGCTTTCTTGATTTTTTCAGGATTTAAAAATGCTTTGCCGTCGAAAACGAACTTCAAATTTCCTCCGAAATTAATCTTAGCAAAATCTGCGTGATCCGTTGCGACAATAACGCCGTCCATCGAGTTTATGTCCTTGATGCCGATAAACTTTACCCTAGTTTTATTTTCCAGCTCGTCTTTAGTGAAATAAGGATCATTTATGAAAACCTCCGCTTTTCTGGTCTTCAAAATATTAACAACATCGTATGTTGGCGAGAAGCGGTCTTCTTTTATATCGCCTCTGTAGGACAATCCGAGCACGGCTATTTTTTTGCCTTTCAGCGGACCGATTTTCTTTTCGATTATCTCAATTGCTCTTTCGGGCATTTTTTGATTAATCCTGATGCTAGGTTTTATGAGATCGTACTCGCCTATTTGGTCAAGGACAAAGTGAGGATACACGGGAATGCAGTGGCCGCCGACGCCTATGGTCGCTTTGTGCAGATTGTAGTAAGCGACCAGATTAAAACTTTTCATGACTTCTATGAAGTCGACATCGAATTTCTCACACAGAAAAGCAACCTCGTTTGCGAGAGCTATGTTTGTGTATCTGTAAATTCCATCTAGCAATTTTATCATCTCTGCAGTCTCGATTTTTTCGACAACGACGACGCCTCGCTTGTTGAATTGCCTATAAATTTCGGCGGCTTTTTCCGCGGATTCTTTGTTGACACCGCCGACAATCTGATGCCACCGCTCTGTCATGTCATCGATGACATGAGGATTCATCGTTTTTTCAGGAGCATATACCAAATAAAAGTCCTGCCCGATTTTCATCCGAGATCTCTCTACGAGAATTTTCCCGACAATATTTCTTGTTGTACCCAAGGGCATTGTTGTTGAAACAATCACAAGATCGCCTTTTTTCAAATTCCTGCCTATGATTTCGCAGACTTCGCGCACAATAGAGAAGTCCGGTTTCTTTTCTTCAGTCAGAAGAAGGGGAACGATGATGACTTTTACATCAGAATTTTTTGCGGCATAACCCAAATCTGTGGTTCCTTCGATTCTTTTCTCTTTCACATATTTCTTCAAAAGCTCAGGAACTCTCTCTTCGTTTGGCAAAAACGAAATACCTTTATTGATCATCTCAACTTTCTTTTTGTCAATGTCGGCAGCGATCACTTCACCGACAGAAGCAAACATGCAAGAAAGCGGAAGGCCTATGTTGCCTATTCCAAAAACAGCGATTCTCATCATTTACCTTTATTTTTGTATAAAATATATTTATGTGGGTCCACGGAGAATTGAACTCCGCTCTTCACCGTTCCCAAAATGTCTCTTCAGCAATTAAAATTAATTCAACAAAAAAGGCAATTTCGTATTTTCATAATTTTTAAAATATTTAGGAACATCTTTAACATAAGTTCGATTATTTTTGTTAAATCTCTCGGAAAATCTTATAATATTTTTTAGATTTGAACTTCCGACATTCTTAAAATAAGAAATCGTATGCGGCCAAGAATTAGTACATATCCTTGTATCGTCTATATGTGTGAAAATTTTCAAATTCGAATTTACTTTTTTAAGCTGTTTGATTATTTTTTCATTGTTTGAATAAAAGTAAACGGTATCGCCACGGTAAATTGTCCCATCAATATCGACTAAACCTCTTATGCAATCTTTAATCAAACTTTTATTCGAAAAAATGGAATTTGGAATCAGTGCATTATGAATTATTTTATCGCCAAAAGGTAATTTGAACTTATTATTAAGAAATTTACAAACTGTCACAGAATATAAAGTTATATAAATTAGATTTGATTTTTTATCTTTTCTTGAATGTGCTTTTGTTTTGAAAATTTTCTCAATTAAACTCATTATGTATTTAGCGTAAGGCATATCATACCTAGAATCTAATGATATTCTAAGGAAATACTTTGTTAATGTTCCATCCCCTAATGCTATCCCAATAAATTCAGATAAATCTTTGTTTAGTTTGGGAATAGTAACTTTTTTGCGATTTTTTCCAGCTATATTAGAATTTCGAATTCCAATTTTTCTCCATTTAGATATCATTTGTGGATATTTCTTAACCAAAGAATCGTATCCTATCTTACCGCCTTTTATTTGACCCCAGTTTTCTGGCAACATTTTTTTATATTTGAGTTTTTTCCAATTCACCTTAGAAATTTTAGACAAATAATTTGCGATTTCTTCTGATAACAGCAGGTCTTCATGCCTATATTTCTTCAATGCCGAATAGCTAATTTTATTGGCCTTATTCAATTCATAATTTAATTCTTTCAAATTTTTATGAAGTTTTTTGCAAACATTTTCTATAAAAATTTTTTGCTGATTCTTTTCAAATAAAATTCTCATACTAATTATTATAAATTATAGAATATAAGTTTTAACTAATGCTTGACTATGGAACTCAATAATGTTTATAACTTTGAATTATTTATGACAATTATGGGCCTATGGTCTAACCTGGTTATGACGTCGCGTTCACATCGCGAAGATTGAGAGTTCAAATCTCTCTGGGCCCATTTTTGCAGTAATTAAATATTTAAGTTTTAATATTACTCATAACTGTGCTTTAACATTGTCTCTATATTTCTTTAGAATTGATTCCAAATAGTATTGAAAGTTTCATTTAATTTAGTAATTTCATTTAAATCATTTATTTTAGAAAATCTTGAAATCTTACGGTTTGCAATATCTTTCAAGCTGTGACCAAAATGATAGTATTCAGAATCGTTTATAATGACAAATCTATCGTGATAACGTTTAGCAGATTTCACTTCTGCGTTTGGGAAAGCTTGTTTGAAATTATTATCAGAATCAATAATTTCTTTGTTTTTTTCAGAAGTCAATATTTGAATTTTTACTGAAGATATAACTTTAGATAAAAGATTAAGAATATTCATTGCTTTTGTAGAATCATCGTCTTCAATATAAGTGTCAAGAATTTTTAATGATTTCGTTGCGGTGCCTAATAAGTTTATAACAAATTTCTCATCTGCTTCATCATTACCAGTAAAAATTTTTGCCTGTGGTAAATGTGTAGCGACCTTTAGATTTGGAGATTCGCCACTGACAATTTTAAATGATTCTTGATAAATAACAGTAGAATCGCGAAGAATAGAAATATCCATTTTCCCATAATTTGCAAAGTTAAGTTCGCTCTTCAAACAAAAAAATATTGGAAGGCTTTGTTCATATTTGTCTGTATCTTTGGGTAAATCATTAAGAATTTTATTTGTTATCTTTCCTTTTTCGTCTCTAAAAACAATTTCCAATTTTAAATTGTCAAATGGTTCATCACTTTCTCCCGTAATAACCAAATAATTAAGCAATTTATACGGCATATTGTTAATTGCTATAACACTTGAACGATTCATTCCAGTAACATTCACTTTGAAAAACTGCCCCTCTTGTATATCGTCACAGAAGAACATTTTATCTATTTTTAGCATATTTACAATTATGAATCAAGTTAATTATTTAAGAATTAATATTACTCCTTATATAAAATCTAGAAATTATCTTAATCTTTTTTGAACTTGCTTACTTGTTAACTCTCTTAGGGCATCGGAAGCAATCCATTTTGCACTTTTAGAATCTATTTTTTGAATTTCTTCTGCAGTTGCAATAGCTTTCGTATTCAAATTTTTGTTTCGTTTTCCGATTTGTCTTAATGCCCAGTTAACTGCTTTTTTAACAAAATTTCTTTCATCAACTGATTCTTTTTTTATTAACGGAAAGAATTTTACAAAATTATTATCATTTGCTTTTTTGTCATGAACTGCCAAGCAAGCCATTAATACAAATCCAGCTCTTTTTACAAATTCTTTTTCGCTTTTCGTCCACTCAATTGCTTTTTCATAAGCATTTTTTGTTTTGTCAAAAAGATTGCTGCAAACCTGGTCGCATACATCCCAAGAGTCAAAATCTTTTGCCCATTCTTCCATTTGCTTTTCTGTCATCAGTTTTGGGTCATCAATCATTCCAGCAAGTATTCTAGCTTCGTGAATTTCAGAAGACCAAAGTTGAAGTGCAAGTTCGTGTTTTTTTCCTATTTCACTAGCCATTTTCCTTATATCAGGAATTGATACACCAAAGGTATTCTTAGGATTTATTCCAAAACGGGTCATACCTTCAACTGCTTTAGAGTTTGATAAAGATTTTAGCTTTCTTAGAATTTCGTTGGAATACATTTGAGACTCTCCTAAAAAATATATAACGAGTAATATTAGATATTTAAGATTTAACTAAAGATTTTGAGCGATAGACTATGGACCCCTAAAAATAATTGCAGAGAAACAATTTAAGATGTTTTTGCTAGCACTGTCACCGAATTGAACTGCTCCATGTAGTAAGAATAGTCGGCTTTTACATTGACTGTAAACTGCGACCAGCTGCTCACCCCGGCAGTCGAGACGGTGCATCTTAGGATACCGTTTCGCCCTACTCCATTGCTGTCTGGTATGAGAGAGACACCGTTCTTGGGACAGCTTAGGCCGGCGCCAGGGGCTGAAACAAAAACATTAAGCATATTTCCGACAACAACACCGGATCCGGCATTGTTAAAATCAAAATAAATAGGTATCGTGCTTCCACCGAAAACTGCATTCGGAGCTCTGACTGTTATGGTAACCGGACCACCGGTCTGCGTGGATGATATCAGGCCGGTCTGCAATTTATTTGTCTGGGCATATTGAGAATTAGCAATGCGGACAATGGCATTGTTAGTAGTCTCATAATTGAAATTTAGTCGGACTGAAAACGGATAACTTATCTGCGTATTAAGCCCGGGAGCCGTTAATGTCCAGCTCACGCTATCAGCACCGCCAGGGAAATTATGTGAAGGATCGGCAGCTTCTAAATCCTGAATGCCCAAGCTTGTACCTGGAGAAATTCCCCAGTCTTGCGTCAACCCATTTAAGTCGGCGTGGACTCCTGTTGCTGTTGCGCCACCGTTGTTCTGCACTTGAACTGTGAGCTGAGCCTGTGTTCCTGGTTCGACAGTTGAATCTGAAAGCGAAACTGTCATTGAAGGACCATTCCCGCTTGTGGTGGTAGTACAGCCAGAAATAAAAACAACGCCTATAAGAAGAGCAAGAATTTTCCACTTTTTCATTGGCACAACCTTATTTTATATTTGCTTTACACTCAATTTAAGTATTACTTAGACAGCTCCGCTTCCAGGATTGCTCCCGCTGGGATTGCCAACACTCTGGCCGCTGCTCGATGGGGCATTGCTGCTTGTGCTACCGCCTTCTCCGACATTTCTAGGAACGACAGTTATAGTCGTACTTCTGATTTTTTCGAATGTATATGAGAAAGACGCGTCAACTGTCGTCGTTTTTTCTCCGACCGTATTTTCCGCATTCGTGAATGCCAGGGATTTGAATGAACAGGTGAGAGATGTCTGAGTTTGCCCGACGGTGATATCTATCTTACTCGTCAAATCCGAATTAAAATCGCATTTTGACTGGGAATCAACATAAAGCCCATGCAGTTGCAGATGTATATTGCTTCCACTAACATTTGTTGGGACGTTGGTATCAACAACTTGTCTGAAGTTCATTATGACATCGAAATAGTCGCCCTTTATTCCCCAGTACTCCTTGACCTGCTGGTCGCCTTGCTGCTGAATCGCACCGACCGGCGGTTCAATGTCAAGCGCTATAGGCCCCACAGACGGATCGCTAATTGAATATTTGTTTGTTGGCTGGCTCTTTTTTGAATCATCTATGACGGGAATGATAATTCTTCGGGAGCCGGAATAATCAAAACTTATTTTATAATTTATGGTAAAATCCGTCTGAGCTTTCAGGATATCGGCCGAAGGTGTTTTGAGTGTAATAGAAAAATGTCTGATGTCCATGCTAGGAATGTTGTTAAATTGACACGAATGATCAGTCACCTGCATCCCGTTTTCGCAATTCAAACCGGCCGGCGTCAAACCTTTAAGGTCAAAGAAGTCTACAACAACCCTTGGAACTGCACCAGTGCCTGCATTTTGTAAATCAAAACGAACGGATGTCGTACTATCTGTGAATGGATTTACTCTAGACACAATTGCGTTCTGCAGGACGATGACATCATTTTGATATGAGGTTGGACTTGTGGTAGTGCAGCCTGCCAATACAATCAAGGCCAATATTAGAAGCAATTCGCCCTTCATATGATAAATTTAAACCCGCAAGATATTATTTGTGTATATGCCTGGCGACTTCTTAACAAATTATTTCATCGCTCCAATAATATATGCGCAGGGCTACAATTCAATAAACACGTCGGTGTATGCGGTAACTTTTGTGATTGCGGCATATCTAATTTTCAAGCTTCTTAAAAAAATAAACGTAAAAATTGACAGGAAATTGGTTTTGGCCATCACACCGTTTGTCGTCATAGGCAGCCTGTTCCGTGTTTTGTACGATGCCGGATTTGTCACGAGCCAACTTTTTGTCTCGCCATCGATTTACTTTGTTGTATTCGCCATCACGATAATCATTTTGTTTGTTTCGCTATTCATCCAAAAAAGATTCAAAATCGGCTATCACAAAACAATGTTTGTCACCGGTCTCATGATTGCTGCAGTAACCGTGGGTCTTTTTGAAGTAAGGAATGCCGCAGGTGCCGCGATTGATATTGGAATTTTTTTGCCAATAGTGATTGTCCTTTACTTTGCAAAGTGGGGCATCGAAAACAAAATTGTTTTGTCTCTCCAAATGTTCGATGCAACAACGACCTTTACGTCGCTTCAGTTTTTCAACTACAGGGAACAACACGTTCTTCCAAATGTTTTCATAAATGCTCTCGGACTGGGTCCAATTTCATTCATACCACTGAAAGCAATCGCAGTTGTCATAGTTCTGATACTTATAGACAAATATTCCGACGACAAGCAGTTTGCAAATTATTTGAAGATACTTATAGGAATCCTCGGTGCAGCAACTTCGCTGAGAGACTTTACGAGACTAGTTGCACTTGTCTAAATGTGATGGACAATATTTATTACGGTATTTGAGAGCTGGTAGTACGATTGCTGCGAAACGCTGAAGGAAATTGTGTTGTTCCCGACAAAAAGAGGTATTTCTGTCCCGAAAGTCTTCTGGAAGTATGTGAGCGTTGGGGGATCGTTCCAGAGCGTGACGCCGTTAATCTGTATCAGCATAGGCATCAAGTATTGCGGATCATACTTCGAAAGTTGGAAGGAAAGCTGGCCATAGTCAAAATCCTTCAAATCGTTGTCACTTAAAGAAAAAGTGAGCTGCTTGTTTGAGACTCCACTATAGTCAATTCCCATTTTCACGAATTTTATTTTATAGTCAGTGCTCGTCCAGAATTGGAAGCCTGGATTATCCGCGCGAATAATTATCGAATTGTATTTGCTAATCATGCTTGCATTGAGAGGAATATCAATTTCGCCAGTTGTTATAGTGTTCGCATAAAGCCTCTGACCATTGAAGTCGACAAAAAGATTTCCTGCCGAGTTTGAATTTTCAACAAAAACCTGTATGAATCCATCTGTTATGATTCCCATCTTGTCGTCGGGAACGATAGCTGTCAAACTTGTGGAGGTCTCTGACGAATAACCTTTTGTAACTTCAAAATCATCCTTCTCGCCAATTATTGCGGTGCCCACAGAGTAGCTGACTACAAAATCACCGAGCCTTATAGAATTCTGAACATTGACAACTGTTGCCAAACCGACATTGATTGAGAGCGGAACCTTAAACGTTTTATCTGCGGAGCTAATCACGATGTTTCCGCTATAAATTCTGAAATTTGCATTGCTCGGAACCGCGACCGTGACAATTATATCCTTTGTTCCCGACAAATCGAAATTGTTCTGATCAAAAGTTAGCCAGTTGGTAATTTCATCGGATGAGGACAGTGTCACATTGAACCCTGTCCCATTCAAGGTCAGTCGCACTGTTGCAGAAGTACCTTGAGCTATTTGCAGTTTGTTGGTTGAAAGCACGCCGGTTATTGGCCCTTGCTGGAGAGTAGAGTACGAAACTGCCAAAATCAAAATCATTATGATACCAGCAAGCAATATGAATGCAAATTCGTCTACTCTAGTCTGTGCTTTCAAAATAACACCCTAAAACTAAATTAGTTCTTAAGAAATTAACCTTTTTCCTGTCTTTTGAGAACCGAAAGATAACCCGCGACTATATTTCGCATTCTCTTGGATTCAAATATCATAACATTTGAAAGATCCTTTTTGTTCTGCTCGTAATCCGTTGAAAATTTTTCTGGGTATTTCTCCAACAAATCTTTGGCTACGTGCTTAACAAAAGAAGTCTTTATTCGTCCCATATAATCACGGCGTCAATCTTGTAAGTTCATAATATGTAACATCCGATTCCTTATCCACAACGGCCCAAAGAAGGGTGGCACGAATATTGTGAGCGAGCCTAACAGCACGCGACATTTCAGGAAGGGAGAATGCCGATTCCTCCGCAACAGGTTGAACAATCCATTTCGTATGCTCGTGGGGAGCTTTTGGCCCTCGCACCAACTTTACGCCGCGCTCATAAACACGGAAGACCGTTCCGAATTTAAATCCAGTCTTAACAACATATCCGCGCTCTCTTAAATCGCGATAAACCATGAAAGATGGATGAAACATGACCACACTTTTAGCTCCTATTTCGATTATTTCCTTTAATTCGTTCTTTTTCTTTTTTCCCTTTTCTTTTGTAAAAATTTTCAGTTTTTCCTTTTCGACCAAATAGGCCGCTTCAGCGAGGTCAAGTTCGATTCTGTTCGGTTTCTCCTCAGGCAGAGGCTTCCCGTATCCAGATTCGGCATAAAGGCTAATGCTATCAGTGCCCCAGATTATAACTCTGTTATCTAGTAGCTCTCCTTCCCATACTTTTTCTTGCATACTAATTATCTAGTAGAAGACTTGATAAATCTTGGTAGTTGGAGAAAATTAGCTGTTTTTGGTTGCGATGTTTACTCGAAGAAGGAAGTATAAAGTATATGCAGCCAAGCTGAAGAAAAGCAAATCGATTTTATTGATATAGACAATATTTGCTGGGTATTTGGATCCGAAAAGCCCTGTTGAGGGGAACGTCAACGAATCGTAGTTTGAGTTTGATGTGGCATTTATTACAGCGGCCCTACTAGACCAGTAGACTGATTGCCAAAATAGTTCAAATAAATATAGAAACATCAAGACAAACGACAAAACAGACAAAAGGAATTTTATTTCCTTTCTAATGACTTTGAAAAAGTCAAAAAGAAATTCTAAAAGAAAAGCGTAGAACAGAAAGGCAAAAATCACTATCAAAGTTATGGGTTTTGCGTAAAGAAACGAATCGCTGGCCGTAATTTCAGGAGAAACTAGCGAATATCCGAAATTTTCTGGAGTAAAATGCCAGTAAGTTGTAAAAAAATATAATGCAATCGACAAAAACACCAGCGATAATGATAGGTAGATTTTGCTCCCTTTTTTCAAAGAGACTAGGAATTTATTTTTCAATATGTCCACCATGCAAATATAACCAATATAATATATTAAAAGTTTTTAATTTTAATGACAGTGCATCCTCACTTCTTCTTGTAGTCGAACAGTACAGACAAAATCAAAAAGACGCATGCCACAGTTGACAGTGCAAATACTGGTAGGATAAAATTCATGTAAAACGGCGTTGTGCCAATATAATCAAGAGCTGGCCATGCCGGCCCAGGATATATGGGAGATATTTTGTTTGTTAGAGAATAGTATGTGTATAGCGACGACATGTAAGCGCTTGTAACCCAATTAATTTCCCAAAAAGTGCGCATCGAAAAGGCAAAAGACAGGCAGAACAGTCCGAGTTTTTTTCGCGCAATTTTATATTTATTCCAAAAAGCAAGAACTACTATTCCTACGGATGCAAGAATAAGGCCGAATGACATTTTGTCCATCGGCTCTTCAAAGAGTTTTGCATAAGGATCCGCTATTGTAGTATAACCGAATAAGGGAGTCTGAATCAGCGCGATAATGATAAGGATTGCTCCTAAAGCTATCATTGTTTCTGGGTATAGAAGATAGGAAAACTTTTCGAAAACCTTGACCGAACCCATACTATGTCTTTTGGAAACACAATTAATAAATTTAAATTCCGAGTTTTGCTCTGCATTCATTACAGAATTTCTTTTCTTTCTTATCGAAATTGAAAATTGTTGGGGAGAAATTCATAACACATTTTTCATTTAAGCAATGCTTTAGACCAAACATATGTCCGACTTCATGAACGGCTTCTTTCACGGATCTCTCCATCAGAATCGAATTGTCCGCTCTTTTTCTGTAAAATTCCGGTCGCAGACGGAATATAGAAAAAACGCCTGCGCTGCCAGACATCTGAGCCTGGCCATAAGCGAAATTCATGTTTTCCAAAAAAATATCATTATCCGTAACAGCCAAAACTTTCCCCGGAACCCTTTCGTTGAGAAATTTAAGAACTCTCTCCACTGAATACTGATCCCGATAAGAATCTCTGAACTCTTTAGGTATTCCAATTGCCGCGTTGATATCCGTGACTACCCGCAACTGGGTTTTCAGTTCTGCCGATACCTGATCTAACAGCATATCAGGAATGTTTCCCATCGGAAGCAGAATCAAACGCATCATAATTACAATTCGTTTTAAAAAGATAAGAAAAAGAGTGGGGTTGGGGAGATTTGAACTCCCGACACATCGCTCTTCAGGCGATTGCTCTCCCGGGCTGAGCTACAACCCCTCACCAATGCATAATTCTGTATTTGATGCCTTCTATAAATATAAAGAGTGAATTACCAAAAAACATTCTAGCAAATTTCACTACCCTTCTGTCTCCATAACGAACATTAACTTGAACCTGAGAGATTTTGAGACCTTTCTCGATTGCTATAATTTTTATTGCATTTTCAATTATGTAACCGCCGTACGCATTTCTCAGCAATATTTTAGCAGTCTTCCTGTTGAAGGCAATGAGTCCACAGTTTGTATCAAGAAAACTAGTTCCAAAAAGAAGGTTGAACAACCATTTCCAACCGCCGTTGCCCATCCGGTTAGCATAAGGAATTTTTGATAACGTTCTGTAGCCAGAGACAAAATCAGCATTGTTCTTTTCGAGAGGCAGAAGAAGTTTGATTGCCTCAGACGGATGGTACTGCATATCTGCGTCAACAAGAACAATGTAATCTGCCGGGTGTTTTTCGAGAATATATTTTATTCCGGTTTTTATTGCTTCGCCTTTTCCTTTGTTAAAATCGTGTCTAAGTAAAATTACTTTATGTTTTTTTACAATGTCGGCGGTTCTATCTATCGATCCGTCATCCACAACAATAATGTCAACGTGTGGATGCTTCCTCAAATTGTAGATAACTTCGCGTATATTCTTTTCTTCATTGTATGCCGGGATAATTGCAACATGTTTTTTCATACTATCAACTTAGAGAAAGAAAGTTATTTAAGTTAAATTTCTTATTAGAAATCTTCTATCAGTTTTTGAATATTTGTCATTGATATAAATTTTCGAAGGCTGAATCTGAAAAATTTCGTAAGAATTTTTCTTGAGAAAATCTTGTGTGATTATTGTTTGGTGCTTAATTTCTCTGTTTTCAGATGGATGACCTTTTTTTCTTAAAAGCGCAATTACTTTTTCGAAATCTTTATTCTTTACTTTCGTTACTTTTCCCGAAATCTGCAAACCAACCCCAGTTCCGGGTTTTTGATGAGAATCAAAAATTGTAAAAGCAACAATAGGTTTTTTCCTTAAATGTTGAACATGAAATGATGTTTTTCTGGAAACAAAATATAAATTGAATTTCTTATCTATGGCATAAAATAAAGTGCAAATCCAAGGTTTATTGTTTGAACATGTAGCAAGTGATAAATAAAAATTCTTTTTTATTATTCGTTTGGCTTCGTTTTTCTTATTCCACATAATTAAATATTTGTTCGTTCTAGTCAATAAAATCTTTGTTCTTTATCCTGAGTTCACCGGCACAGAGGTCCCGAAAAGGGAATATATCAGACTTGATAAATAATTTGTCCAGAGAACAATGAAATTAGATTTAGAAGAAATTGCAAAGGAAGTTTTCAAAGATAAAGAATTATTTATAGAAGAATTGCAAGAGAATAGAGTCAAAATTTGGTACAAAGCACATAACGTTACTAATTTGAAGCCAGTTGTTTTACCTAAATTTATAGAGTTGAACAAAGAATTTGCAGAAGGAATAGGACTTTATGTAGCTGATGGTAAAACTACACCAAATGATAAACGACATATAGAGTTTTCTTCTATAGATGAAGATATTTCATTATTCATGCTTAATTTTTTCATTTTACGCCTAAATACATCACTGGAAAATATTTATATACGAATTCGTTATTCAAATGGAAATGAAGATGAAATTATAGATAAGTGGTCGACTGCGTTACATATTCCTACGAAGAAAATTGTTATCAGAAAATATGCTAAAAACAAAACAGATTGTTTCAATTTACATATAAACAGTAAAATATTGAGAATTGTTTTCGAAAGAATAATTTATATTTCGCTAAATGAAATCCCAAAAGACTTCAGATTAAGTCAAGCTTTTCTGAGAGGACATTTTGCAGCGGATGGAGGTTTGGAAACTAGAAGAAACAAGAATTTTGTACAAATTCAAAAAGTGATTTTTGCCTATCATAAAACACGAGAGATCTGGTTAAGGAAATATATCATTACTCTACTGAAATCTAACGGCATAAATAGCATAGAAATTAAGGAGTATAAAGATAAAGAAACAGCTTGCATTAGAATAAATTTTTGGAGAAATTTCCACAATATATTTGAAATAAAATTGTTTGAAAGATCATTAAGGAAGAAAAATATTGTAATGAAGTGCGTGAGAACATCTTCAATTTATTTGAAATTAAAACCAGATTTCCATAGAAAACTGTTTAATGATTTAAAAATGTCACAGAAAGAAATAGCCAAAATAATAAACTGTTTATCTTACGGTCAAATTTGTGACACTGTTCATGGAAAACATCTCTTAAAATTGGAACAAATAAACAATATTATTAGAAAATTAAACTTAAGTTGGCAAGAAGTAATTAACAATTCTATACAAGTAAGAATAGGACAATGCAGCTATGTAAACCTAAATAACAAATCTGTGAACTTCATTTTAAATGAAAAGATGCTAACTAATCTAGAAAATCCTTATTTTTAATTTTTTCAGGCAAATATTTGTCGGAAAGAAATGTAATGCCATGCGATGATAAAGCAGCTAGTTCTGCTTTTGCCTTCATTTGTTTCATCATTTGGAACTGCCTTTGCCATTCTTTGCTCTTCTTGAACCATTCATAATTCGATATCTGATCCAATCTCTTGAAATCAACATCCTCAAATTTAATCAAATGTTTTTTCAAATTATATTTTTCAACATCATCAACAGTGAGACCCAGAAGTTTAGCATCAGGAATCGCAAGCCTTTCCGAAATGTGCGCAAGACTTATCGAACCGAATTTCAGAACTGAGTAGATATACCACCCGTAGGGGTCTAGATCCGTAAGAACATAAATTGGGAGCTTATGTTCCACATGCAATCTCTGCAAAAGCCTTCTAATACCTCTTGTGGCCTGACCTTGCGAGCTGATTATAATGCAGTTCAGTTTATCCCAAACCCTATCTTCATGTAGTCTTTCCCATTCTGCAGCTTTTTCCATATACACTACAAATTTCGCGTTCACCTTTTTGAAAATTATATCTTCAACGTTTGATGGAATAGCATAGCCCCCGCTTCCGAGCTTGCTCCAGTCGACTGTGTCTCCTTTGTCCTCAATGACAACTTCTCCAGCAACAGAACCCATTTTGTTTGCGTTAATGTGCAGTTGTTCACGAGATGCATCCGCTATTAATTCTAAATCTTCAATGGCCTGATTGGATTCCTCCTGCTCATCAACAAGGTTTATCTGTGAATCTGGAAGCGTTCTTTTCATCCTGTAAAAGGCTTCTCTTAGCGAGAGATGCTTGTTAACATCAATCAAATCCTTTGCTAATGCGGCGGCTTCGATTGTCTGAACAAATTTTCTGACGTGCCCGACATTGAAGAAGAATCTTTTCGCGGTCGAAGAACCCATGGTGATCATTTTCGATTTTTCATCGAACTTTACGTTAGCAAGGCTTCTTATCGGGATTTCTAGAGTAGGATTCGCTCCGCTATCTATATCTTTCAGAACACCGGCCCCTACTTTTTTAAGATTGTTTTTTGTCTCCGCCTTCAATTTTTTCACCTTTCTTATTAATCTTTACCAATTTCTCAACTATTTTTTCTTTCTTCACTTCAGTCAGCTTCTCGAGAGATTCAGCGAGCTCAGGAATATATTTCTCAAACAGTTCCCTTCGCATTTTGACATGATGTGCGCGCATCTTTTCGTTCACATACAAATATAATTTTCTTCCTGCGTCTTGGAGAGCAAGCTTAATCTCTTTGACAATCTCCGGATAATTTGCAATTGCCTGCTTGCCTTCAGAAGTGTAAGGAACCCAGACCGATGCGAAATGAATGAAAATAAGAAGGGGCCCTTGAGGCGATGAACCAACAGACTGAGTAAAACCATATCTCCTCCAATCAACTTCTTCAACAGCTTGAGCCGTTGCGCAATCGCTCAAATGATAAAGCAATGGGACTTTGTTTGCGAAACGCAAAATCTGTGCTGTCTGATCATTCGACAGTTTGCCGCCATAAGCGAGTCCTACCTCAATTGCAAATGGCATTCCTCTGTAGACGGCCGGCGGTCTGCTGACTGCAACGAAATGTTCAGCCTCAAGTTCCTTTTGCAAACCTTTCAAAATCAAATCTTCTCCCATTATCGAGAGGACATCTGTGGGCGGCGAAGGAAGTTTAACCATCTGCATCGCTCTGTGGAGTTTTTCTATATCTTCATGCGGCAGCTTATCTGGTTTAATGTTTTCTAGTTTAGATAGTCTTAAGATTTCATTTGCATTTTTGGGTCCAACCTTAGTGAAATCATTCTGCAGAAACGCCTTAAGATTTCTAGCTTTGGTTGATGAAAGCATTCGCGAAAAAATTCCCAACTCCACACCGTACGGATGTGGTTTAATTTCCTGCGATCTCACGGGCAATTTTTCTGTTGCCCGGTCAAAAGAGACCTTGCCATTGGGCCCATCATAAGTGATCTTCGCGTGTGAGTTTGATATGGCGGTTTGTTTTAGAAATTCTGGAATTGATTGTTTACCTTCAATATATCTTCCTTCAGCTTCAAGCTCAATTCTTACTCCTGTGCTTCCTTGTTTATTCTTTTCGGTTTTTTCCGAAATAATATAAGCTTGATTTTTTGAAACATCAATTCTTAATTCCACGCTTGCAGTTTCTTTTTCGGTCGATGAAATAATTTTGGCGGTTTTTCCTGTAGTGAGCTGAGAATAAAGAATGGCGCCAGATATCCCGATTCCCTGAGTCCCTCTGCTCTGTCGCAACCTGTGGAATTTGCTTCCATACAGCAGTTTTCCAAAGGCAAGTGGAACGTTCTTAGGAATGATACCGGGTCCATTGTCCTCTACAGTTATTCTAAATCTTCCTAAAGGGGTTTTTGAAATTTTCAGCTTATCAGTTCCAGAAAAAAGCTCAATCTGCTTATCGCCGTTCGTTTTTGTCTCAGTGACATTGTAGATTTTTTGTCCAGCAGAAAAAATGTATTCGGATTTGTTTTCAGATTTTTTTGTTTCCTCATATTTTGCATATCTATCACGAATTTTCAGCATTGGCTTCCTACCTTCGAGAATCACTTCGCCAACCTCATAGCCATTGGTATCAAGTATATTGTATATAGTCCTCGCCTCAAGTTCCTTGACTGAAACTTTTAATGTCGGAAGAATTCCTGCCTCGTCTGCCGCATCAAGAGAGTTATCCACAGCTTCCTTGACAATCGTTATAAGCGCTTTTGTCGGGTTTTCATAACCCAACAAGTGTCTGTTTTTTTCGAAAAACTCAGCTATTGAAACCTCGCGCATTGCTTTTGCCATTTCTTCGGCGGTTATTAGTTTTGCTTCAGTCATGTTTTCACCAAATTTGTTTTTCTTTCAACAGCCTGTATACGGTAGAATGTTTGCTTCCCGATAAAATTAAATCAACGGCTTCTTTTGCAATTTGAACTTCATCCCACCGGCCGATTATACTAATTGTCTTTCCATAAATAGAAAGTTTTGCACTAGAAGCCTTTTCAATAATTTTTTTGGTCCTACCCTCTCTTCCAATCACTCTTCCACGTAAAACATTTATTCTATCTTTTGACTTGCTTTCAATTTCAACAACTTCTAAATAAAAACTTTCATCAAGCATATTGAGTGCGTCATCGATATAAAATCCTCTTCCAAAAGCTTTCACGACCTCCTTGACTCTAAAAATTTTTAACACATCATCATTTTCAATTTCCACGTCGTCATGAAAATGGAATTTACAGTCACACATCTCGATTAACTTTTTCTGTATTCGGGGGTCGGCTCTTAGCAGTTTCATCCTTTCTTCGGGAATTCGTATGAAATCTTTCATTTCGAAAACCATTCAATAGTTGATACTTGAGATTTATAAATTAAATTAGATTTTTTGCTCAAAAAACAAGCGTTTTGATGAAACCCTTTCTCTTCAGCCAGCTGGCTTGAGTTGGAGTGTAGGAAAAAGCTAGATCCCCTCTAGTGTCTTTTTGTAATTTCCACGGTTCGACAAGAATAAGGTATCCGGTCCTAACCCAGACTTTTTTTCGTAGGCGTCCAGGAATTCTAACTACCCGCATTAAACCGTCGTCGCATTTAACTCTCATTTTATCTCCGCCAACCATCATTTCAATTATACCCAGAACTTCAGGCTCTCTTGGAATTCTGATTCGTGACAATTCGACTTCTTCTTGCGTCATCTCCTGGTCTTTTCTCATTTTCCAATCCTCACGAGTACAGTATCTCTATATATCTTCTTCCCACTTATATAACCGGATTCTTTTGAAGTTTTTTTGACTTCGGCTCCGTATTTTATTTTTAAATCTTTCGCAATCTGATCAGCGACATCTTTGCTTCCAATGTAGAAATCGACCCCTTCTTTTTTCTTTTCGACCTTACCAATAAAAGCCATATGGTTATAATTGTGCATCAAATCTATCTGGCTCAGCACATCATCTATTATTATTTGCATAATCTTTTCAGGAACTCGCAATTGAAGGATTGAATTGAAGTAACCGCTGTTCTTCATGTTGCAGGATTCGCAGATAATATTTTTGACGACAAGTTCTCGAGTAAATTCTTCTTTTTTTTCTAACTCCTCATAAGCAACTGTTAAAGTTATATGAATCTTTTTTCCTTCAATACGATAAGTTGCCGAATATATGCTTTTTTCTTTCAGCGTTTTTTGTAAAATTATGTCAACTGCTCCGTCAAGAGTTGATGCAGAATATTTGTCAACATAAAACTTTGCACAAATCTTACATTGCTTTATGATGATTTTCGACGGAACCAATTTCTCAAAAGAAACTGTTTTCAAAAAGTCGTCTGCGCATAAGTTATTGTAAAGCTTGTCGACTTTCCTGCCGCATTTGGGGCAAAACTTTCCCTTTCTCTCCGCCATAATAATCACTAATATAAGTTAGAATAAAAACCAGATGTATTGAAACTATAAATACAAATGAATTTTTAATCTAACCGATGTATGTAATAATTAATTCAAAAATTCGGAATTTGATTTTAAAATGCATTAAAAAGGCTGGGACAGAAGACAGATTATTAAAAATTTTGAATTTGCCAGATTCCATATATAATTATAAAACTAGAAGCAGAACTATTCCATTGGTTAGATTACGAAAATTAATTAAATTCTTGAATTTAGATGAAAAAGATTTTGTTTACAAATCCATTTTATTGCCGCATAATTGGAGACAAAAAATTGGAGGTATAAAATCTTTTCAATCAAAAGTTGAGAAAGGAACTTTCAAAAATAACATAAAGAAAATGAGCAGAATTTCTTCTATTCGAATGAAAAAAATCTTTGAATATCAGAAAAAATTCCATACAGAACAATATTATAAAAAACAATATGAAAGATTCAAAAAAATTGCACAGTATAAATATTCTACTAGAAAGGGAGAAAAAGTTAGGAATACGTTAGAAAAGAATGTTGCTGATTTTCTTTTTCAAAATAACATAAATTATCAATATGAACCTTATGTAGAAGGCAAAAATGGAAAATATTTTCCTGATTTCTTATTAAGCGATAGAAGAATTATTGAATGCACAATGTGGCGTGGTTTTGACAAAGCACAAAAATTATCAAATAAGATTAGAGATTTAGAAAAGAAAAATTTCAAAATAATTGTGGTAGTCACGCCTAATGTAAAAAGGTTCTTTAAGAAGATAGACAAATATGTTGTAGATGATTTAAAAGTATTAAATAATAGATTAAGTTTAAGCCACAGTAGCTCAGACTGATCCAAAAAATCAGGAGCAATTGGTAGAGCAAACTTTGGGCTCAATTGCCTTGTAAGCAGTAGGTCGAGGGTTCAAATCCCTCCTGTGGCTCTTGTATATTGGTTGTATTTTACAAGATTTTCTCACATAGATTCATATGAACAGTCAAAAGATTTTTACAAGGAGAATTTGATGAGAAGAAATGAAACACTTATCTTCTTTTGAGTTGAAAATAGAAAATTCCCAAATTTAAAAACGATGCAACTATATCCACAATAACATCACTTATTCCAATTCCGCTAACAATGCTCGCTGCAAGATTAAGGAGGAATAATAATAAGTAAAGTTTCAATTTTTGTTTTGGTTCGAAAAATAATGAATCAACAAGAAAAATTGGAAGAAATAAAATTAATGCTGGAGACAAATAAAATGTTAAAAAAGATGGAATTGCAAAAGCAGCTAAAATGATTGGTAAGGATAGGAAGGATAGAGAAACAAGTAAAAAATATAATGATGCAATTTTATAAAATGAGTTGTTGCGTATATATCCAAAAATATAAAAGAATATTGAGAAAGAGAAAAATAGCAAAGGATAAAAAGTAAGAAATCCGGATAACTGAAGATTTTCCACATTAACTCCTACTGTGCTATTTGTTCCGAACACTAAATCGACATTCGGATTGATAAAAATTGTCCAAGAAAGAAGCATAAAAAAGTCGCAGGTGCAATAAACAGTTTATACAATTCATCAATTTTATCCATAGGTGTTTTTGCCATATTAATTTTCATATAAATTTTTGAATTAATAAGGAATTGTCATTTTGATTCAAAGTATATTTTGAAAAGACAAATTAGTGAAACTAAGCTCTCGAAAAAACTACCTTTATATGTAAGTCCACCTGTGGCTCAATTTTATTCTTCAGGCTTTCTCTTATCAACAAGAATTTTTATTCCAAACATTCTAGATAGAAACCGAGTAGTCCAGTCAATCAACTCTCCGCCAATTAGAATTTTTATAAGAGCTACAAGAATAAAAAACACTGGAAATTCTTCGATAAGAATAACTTCAGATACAAAACCGGCCCGAAGTGAGTGGAAATTCAAACCAAGACCAATCAAATAAACAAGTATCGCAATAACTGTGAATGCAATCAACCCAGAAATTCCTAAGATAGTTGATTCTAAAAGGTCTTGTTTATTCCATCTCATCTTATACCCTCTATTGCCTTTGCAAGCTTAAAATCCAATTCAGTTATGCCACCCTCTGAGTGTGTAGTTATCCAAATCGAAACCTTATTCCAATCATGAAGTAGAATATCTGGGTGGTGTTCCTGTTTTTCCGCTATTTTCGCAACTATATTCAGAAATTTCATAGCCGATGAAAAATCTTTGAATTTAAACTTCTTATATAATGAATTTTGTCTTGTGAAGTGTGCTGTTTCTATTGTCAATGCAGGTTTCTTAAGTCTCCAGCCGCTGAGTTTTTTTAAATTTTTCTTAATTTCCTTTTCAGTGAGTCGCATAGAAAAATATAAGGAAAGAAAACTAAAGTATTTGTTGATATCATGTCGGAATTTGTGAAGGCTGGTACGATTGATGAACTGCCTAAAGGAAAGAAAACTAAAGTCGAAGTAAAAGGTAAAGAAATTATGCTTTCGAATGTCGATGGGAAATTTTTTGCAATAGATAATATTTGCTCGCATGAAGAATGTGGACTTGACGAGGGTGATTTAGATGGGTATACAATTATTTGCTCGTGTCATGGAGCTAAGTACGACGTGAGAACAGGAGATGGGTTTAAAGAAACTCCATGGGGGCCAGGACAGGATTCATATAAAGTCAAAATTGAAGGGAAAGACATCCTCATAGAAGTTTAAAACTTGCTGATTCTTTTTTCAACATCGTCCCAATTTACCAGGTTCCACCAGTTGTCAACGTACTTTCCGCGATCGTTTTTGTAGTCAATATAGTACGCGTGTTCCCAGACATCCAGAACAAGCAGAATTTTTGCATTAGCTATATGCGCCAAGTTGTGTTTTTCAACTTGCATAACAAACAATTGCTCGCTGTTAGTATCCCACGCAAGCACAGCCCAGCCCGACCCTTCCACCGACTTAGCAGCTGTTCCAAACTCTTTTTTGAAAGCATCGATAGAAGTGAAATCTCTTTTTATCATGTCGGCAATCTTTCCTCCTGGGTTGCCTCCACCGTTACCAGCAGGTGCCATGTTGGGCCAAAAGACAGAATGAAGAATGTGACCATTGAGATTGAAACTCAAATCTCGCAACGTTGCCTTGAGGTCTATCTCCATTTCGGCTTTTCTTGATTTTTCAAGTTTCTCAAGAGCCGCATTCGCACCGTTCACATATGCTAGATGGTGTTTGTCGTGATGCAGAGTCATTATCTCCTTAGAAATAGCAGGCTGCAGAGCATCATACGCGTAAGGTAAAGCGGGAAGTTCGAATCTTTTCATACATACTTATTATCTTGAAAGATATTTAAAAGTATAACGCTGTTATATTATTAGTCATGACAAAATTAGAAATCAAAAATTTGCATGTTAGTATCGAAGGGAAAAAAATTCTCAACGGACTGGATTTGACTGTAAAACAGGGAGAGATACATGCTATCATGGGCCCGAACGGAAGCGGCAAATCGACGTTAGCTTTTGTCTTGATGGGCCACCCGAACTACAAAATCGAGCAGGGAGATATTTTGCTGGATGGAAAAAGTATTTTGAAGATGAAACCAAGCGAGCGGGCGAAGCTTGGATTGTTTCTGGCGTTTCAATATCCGTACTCAATTCCAGGTGTGAGCGTCTTCAATTTTCTTCGAACTGCATATACATCGCTTTATGGACAAACTCAAGACAAAAAAGAAAAGATGGTCGACATACTAAAATTTTCAAAATCACTTGCGGAAAAAATGAAAATGCTGAAAATCAATTCTGAATTTTCACAGAGGCATCTTAATGATGGGTTTTCTGGCGGGGAGAAGAAGAAAACAGAAATTTTGCAGATGGCCATGTTGAATCCGAAGATTGCAATTTTGGATGAAACAGATTCAGGAACTGACGTGGATGCTATGAAAATTATTTCACAAGGAATAAACGAAATACACAAAGAAAACAAAACTGGAATTGTTCTCATTACACACTACAACAGAATTTTGAATTACGTCAAACCAAATTTCGTGCACGTGATGGTAAACGGAAAAATAGTAAAATCCGGTGGAGCCGAGCTGGCTGACAGCATTGAAGCAAAAGGTTACGAGGTGAGCTGATGGGACGAAGGGAAGGAGAAAAGCAGCAAATAGTTTTGGAAAAGGATTACAGCAAGTATGATTTCAAAAATCCGGAGAATTATTTTTTCAAAAGCCAGAAAGGGCTGAGCCCCGCAATTGTCGAAGAGATTTCGAAAATGAAAAAAGAACCCAAATGGATGCTTGATTTCCGCTTGAAAGCTCTTCAGCATTTCATACAAAGACCGCTTCCGAAATGGGGAGCCGACTTGACTGGAATAAATTTTGACGACATGATTTACTACATAAAACCGACCGACAAAAAAGCAAACACATGGGAGGATCTTCCTCCAGAAATAAAAAATACTTTTGACAGATTGGGGATTCCAGAAGCCGAGAAGAAATTTTTAGCCGGAGTGGGCGCTCAGTATGAATGCTTAAGTGGGGACATGCTCGTTTTAACAAATCCTAAAGGACCTGTTAAAATAAAGGAAATAAAATTAGGTGATAAAATATTTTCTTTTGATGAAAACACAAATAAAATAATAAAAACGAAAGTTAATGCAATTTCTCTAAAAGGTAAAAGAAAAGTTTTTAGTGTAAAGATTGGCACAAGATCTATCAAAGCGACTATAAATCATCCTTTCTTAAGTTTAGTGAATTATAGAAAAGAAGGAAAAATTAGGGGAAGATTTTCAAGAAAATGGGTTTATCTTAAAGATTTAAAAATCGGGGATTTAGTAGCTGTTGTCAAAGAAGTTCCCCACGAAGGTAAATCATTTGAATTACCAAAAATTAATTTTGAAGTAAAAGATAAAAAAATAAATCTCCCTGAGAAGACATCTGAAGATTTTATGTGGTTTTTGGGGCTTTATCTAGGCGATGGATATATTAGCAAAAAAAGTGGAAAAAGAAAAGCTCGAGTTGAAGTAGCAATTCCGAAAGAAGATACGCAATTACAAAACGAGCTTATGAAAGTTAGCAAAAAACTTTTTGGATATGAAGGAAAAAAACCAGACGAATGGAGAATCACTATTAACTCAATTCTGGCTGAATTTTTAGAAAAAATCGGATTTCAAGGAAAAGCCAAAACAAAAAGAATTCCGCAGTGGGTTTATTCTATTCCGAAAAACGAAATTCTAGCTTTCTTAGGTGGTTATGTTGATTCTGACGGGTATGTAAGAAATGCAAAGAGAAATCATGACATTTCTATAACTAGTGTCAACAAAAAATTATTAGAAAGTATAGTTAATTTGTGCTTTCAATTAGGAATATCTTCATCAACAATTCATGAATTTGAATCTAAACATCCTTTTAAAAATCAAAAAATTAAAGCTTTTAGATTACAACTCAGCGGTAATTTTGATCAAATTAAATGTCGTTCTGTTAAAAGATTAGAAAGAATGAATAAAAGAAAATATTTTCATAAATTTAATTCTGCTCATGACACCACGATAAGAAAATATGTAACAAATGAAATAGGTTTTGCAAAAGTCAAAGAAATAAAATATTCTGGAATAGAACCAGTTTATGATATAGAAGTTGACGGCCCTCATAATTTTATCGCACAGGGCATTCTTGTCCATAATTCTGATGTTGTGTATCATTCTATCCAGAAACAACTTTCAAAACAGGGAGTCATCTTTACTGGAATGGATCAAGCATTGATAGAGCATGAAGATATTGTGAAGAAATATTTCGGAACTGTGATTCCGTATAACGACAACAAATTTGCTGCACTGAATTCTGCTGTCTGGTCAGGAGGGAGTTTTGTTTATATTCCTGAAGGAGTTCATGTGCAGCTTCCGTTACAGGCTTACTTCAGGATAAATGCTGCGAACATGGGGCAGTTCGAACGAACTTTGATAATTGCGGAGGAGAATTCTTCAGTTCATTATTTAGAGTCTTGCACCGCGCCGATTTATTCCACAGACTCATTGCACGCTGCGGTCGTCGAGATTATTGCAAAGCCTGGATCGAGAGTTCAGTATACAACGATTCAGAATTGGTCAAGCGATGTTTATAATTTGGTTACTAAAAGAGCGTTTGCGTACGAAAATGCAACTGTTTTTTGGATTGATGCGAACATCGGAAGCAAGGTGACAATGAAGTACCCTTCAATTTATCTTCTCGGCGAAGGGGCTAAAGGCGAAGTTCTTTCGGTTGCGTTTGCAGGAAAAAATCAGCATCTTGATGCAGGCGCAAAAGTGATTCATGTGGCGAAAAATACCCAGTCAACAATTACTTCAAAATCAGTAAGCAAGGATGGAGGAAGAACTACCTATCGTGGCTTACTCAAAGTTATGCCGAAAGCTGTGGGAGTTAAGTCAAATGTGAGATGTGTAAAACCTGATACTTTTATTTTAGGTGATAACAAAGCTATAGCTGACTACAACATAGGAAATCATGCAATAGGATTAAACGGTTTAAACACAATTAATCAAAAATTTGTTAATAATTTCGAAGGTGAAATGATAAAGATAAAGGCTGTTGGAATGTTTCCAGTTGAAATAACACCTGAACATCCAGTATTAACAGCTGATTCAAAAATGACTTATCCATGTGTTATTAGAAACGGCAAACATAGTCATACTGCAAGAATAAATTTAACTCAGCCATTTTGGAAAGATGCTTGCTTGTTGAAAAATAAAAAATCAAATGCCAATGGCAATTATCTTGTTGTACCTAAAGTAAAAGGTAATTTAGATATAGCAGAATTAGATTTAATACCATTTATTAACGGAAAGTTGTTGAAGAACTTTATTAGGAAGAATTTATCTACTAAATTTCCACTTAACGAAAATACTGCATGGCTACTTGGTCTATATGTTGCCGAAGGTTATTCATCCAAAGGACACATAAAATTTGCTCTAAATAGCAAAGAACATAAACTAAAAAATAAAGTAGTGAAAATAAGTAAAAGTTTGTGGCGTAATCCAAGCATTTATAAAAAAAAGAGCGAAAATTGCATTGAAATCACATTATCTGATGCTCCTTTGTCTAGAGCTTTTGAAAAATGGTGCGGTAAATATGCCTACAATAAACAAATTCCTGAATTTATAATTTTGCATAAAAATGAAAAAATAGTGAAATCATTTTTGGATGGTTTTATTAGCGGAGATGGTTGTATATCACAGAATTGTTTGGGCAGAAAAAATATTATCCATATAGTTACAACCTCAAAATTATTGGCTTTGCAATTGCAACTGATTGGTGCGCGATTAGGTCAATTTTTTAGGATAACTAAAGCGAGTAGGGCGACGATTATCCAAGACAGAAAAGTAAACATACATGATAAATTTGACGTTAGATGCAATCAAAGTGGGAAAATTCATGCGAAATTTGATGAAAACTTTATGTTTGTGCCGATTAGAAAAATTGAGAAAATAAATTATAAAGGAAAAGTTTATAATTTGGAAACTTCTGACCATAGCTATATAGTCTCAAATGCTATAACCCATAATTGCGACGCGCTAATTCTTGATGACGAATCTGCAAGCGATACAATTCCATATATGGAGATAAATGAAAAGAATGTTTCGATTGGTCATGAGGCTTCTGTTGGCAAAATTTCCGAAGAGCAATTATTCTATCTGATGAGCAGAGGTTTGAATGAAGCTGAAGCAATGGCAATGATTATCCGAGGCTTCATCGAACCGTTTACAAAACAGCTTCCCCTTGATTATGCTGTTGAAATGAACAGACTCATCGAATTGCAGATGGAAGGCTCGGTAGGGTAATAATTATGCCGGGAGAAGAACCTCTCTGGCTTCTGAACAGAAGAAGAGAGTTTTTCAAAAAATTTTCAGAACTACCTATGCCTACGCCGAAGGATGAGGAATGGCGATATACAAACTTGAAAATTAATTTTGAAAATCTTATCTTGGAGAAAAAGATCGACATGAAAATCACAAGCAAAAATGCGACAACAAAAGAACTCAGCAAAATAGTGAATGATAAAATGATTGCAGAATTTTTTGGCAAAAGTGGTTTTAGTGAAACGGATAAAATTACGAATTTTGCGGAAAGTGTCTGGTCGGATGGAGTTTTCGCTGAAATCGAAAAAGATGGAACAATAGAAATAAAATTCTCACCGCAATCAAACCAGGCGACGCGATCCTTGATTGTCGTCAGACCTAATGCGAGAGCAAGGATTTTTGAGTATTTGGAAAGTTCCTCTGCAAGTTTTTTTGCGAACAACACTGAGATAATTGCGATGGAGAATTCGCATATCGATTATTTCATTCTCCAAAAGTTTTTCAGCGCTGACAATTTTGTTTTGAAAAGAGCGATTTGCGACAGAAATGCGCGAATCGATTGGCATTTCGGATATTTCGGAGGCAACATGAGCAGGCTGAAAATTGAAACCGTTTTCAGTGGAGAGGGCAGCAGTTCGGAAAACTATGGAGTTTTTTCTGGCAAAGAAGGACAACATTTTGACATCACGACGCTTGCCCACCATAAAGCTCCTCATACTTCAAACAACATTCTGACTAAGGGAGTTTTGAAGGAGAAGTCAACTTCAGTCTACAGAGGTTTGATAAAAATAGAAAAGGAAGCTCAGAAAACAGATTCCTATTTAGGCGATCACACCCTGCTTCTCAGCGAAAAAGCATTGGCGAATTCAATACCTTCATTGAAAATTGATGCTAATGACGTACGAGCAACGCACGGAGCCACGGTTGGGCAGGTTGACAAAGAACAATTATTTTACCTGATGTCGAAAGGCCTTGATGAACAAGAAGCTGAAACATTATTAGTGCAGGGCTTCCTTGAACCGGTTGTAGCAAAGTTTAATGACGAAAGTTTCAAAAAGATAATTCAGAAGAACATTGAAGAGAGGATATTGAATGAAAATTAAAAATGATTTCCCAATTTTGAAAAGAAAGATGAACGGAAAAAATCTGGTATACCTTGATTCGGCAGCGACAAGCATGAAACCCTCTGTTGTAATAAATGCTCTAAAGGAGTTTTATGAAAATTACAACGCAAATGTCCAACGCGGTATTTACCAGCTTTCGCAAGAAGCGACAGAGAAGCATGAGGAAGCAAGAAGCAAAATCGCAAAATTCATCGGAGCGAAGGAAAAGGAGATAATTTTCACAAGAAATGCAACGGAATCAATGAATCTTCTGATGCAGGCTTTTGCTCTGCACAAACTAAAAAAGGATGATGAAATAGTTTCGTCTGTAATGGAACATCATTCAAACATATTACCTTGGCAGTTCTGGGCGAAGATTTCTGGAGGCAAGTTGAATTTCGTCGACATAAAAAACGACGGCGTTTTGAAGATGAGCGATTATTCAAAAATAGTAAACAAAAACACCAAACTAATCACAGTTACTCACGTCTCGAACGTGCTTGGAACGATCAATGATGTTAAAGAAATTTCGAAAATCGCGCACGACAAGGGAATTGCAATTCATGTTGATGGAGCGCAATCTGTTCCGCATATGCCGATTGACGTGAAAAAATTGGGAATAGATTTTCTTTCAGTTTCTGGTCACAAGATGTTGGGTCCAACTGGAATTGGATTTCTTTATGCATCTGAAGAAATGCAAGAAAACATGGAGCCTTTCATGTATGGTGGCGAGATGAATAAGGAAGTAAACCTAAAGGATGCAAAGTGGAATGACTCGCCATGGAAATGGGAAGCGGGGACGCCCGCGATTGCTGAAGCTATTGCACTGGGAGCTGCGATAGATTATCTGAATAAAATTGGAATGAAAAATGTAAGAAAACATGAGGAAGAAATTGTGAAATACGCCCTCAAAAAACTTGGAGAAATTGAAGGTTTGAAACTGTTCGGTCCGCATGATGTTATAATCAAGGGTGCCGTATTTTCTTTTCTTCTGGATAAAATTCATTCCCATGATATTGCACAAGTTCTGGATAAAGAAGGAATTGCAGTAAGATCCGGAAGGATGTGCGCCGAACCCTTGTTGAAAAGACTTGGAGTAAGCAACGTCGCGCGTGCAAGTTTTTACATGTACAACGATAAAGATGATGTTGACAAACTAGCACAAGGATTAAACAAGATAAGGGGTGTGTTCAAACTTGAATGAAAATATGTATACAGAAATAATTTTGGAACATTACAAAAATCCGGCGAACTTCGGAAGTTTACCCAACGCGACAGTGGAAAGCTATGACGAGAACCCAATATGTGGAGACAAAATAAAAATGCAACTTAAGGTAAACCAAAATAAAATCCGGGATGTTAGATTTGATGGAGATGGCTGCGCGATATGCATTGCGGCTGCGAGCATGCTGACTTCGCATATCAAAGGTATGAAATTGAGTGACGTGAAGAAATTATCGAAGAAAGATGTGTTCAAACTTCTGGGAATCGAACTGACACCAATAAGAATAAAGTGCGCCCTATTATCCCTGAAAGTTTTGAAGATGGCGTTGGTGTCATATCTTAGCGAAAAGCGGAATACTGACTGGAACAGTTTATAGCTAGTCTTTTCCGATAAAATCGACATCAAAAAATTCAGCTAGCGAAGCGATACCTAGTCTTTTGATGGCCGAAAATGCAAGTGGTTTGTCTTGAATTTTTTCAAATAATTTTTTAATTGTCATTCCCCTCTTTATACCTTTTGAAATTTTTCTTTTCCATTTCTTTTCATAATTTTCTTTGAAAAATTCCTCTGAAAAATCGTTTTTTTGGAAAGCATTGATTATAGATTCGCCGGCAATTTCTGCACATATCTGCCCGTAAACCAAACCGCCTGCACTGAAAGGCTTAACTTGAGATGCCGCATCACCAACAAGAATCATACCATCCGCGACAGATTTTTCAATCAACCCGTATCTAATGACATCGCCTAACCTATCAGAAAATTCAATTTTTGTTCCCAATCTTTTTTTCAAAAATTCTTCAAAATAATTTCCGGGATGAATCGCAGTCATCAACCCGACTCTGGCAATCTCTTCATTCTCAGGGACGACCCATGCAAAGTTCCCAGGAGCTATGTCACTTCCAAAATGCAGTTCAGCGATGCTTGGATCAAAGTTACCTTTTGCGCGGACTTGAATAAGAAACAGCTGGTTTTCAGGAGGCTTTACGTTGAATATTTTAGCAACCGTCGAGTTTGGACCGTCTGCACCAACAAGCATCTCTGTCTCAAAAATTCCTTTTGTGGTGATTACTTTATGATTCTCATATCCGATGAATCTTGTGTTGAACTGAAGTTCTGCTCCAGCGCTTTTTGCTAAATTCGAACGAAAAACATCAAAGGCATGTCTGTCCATTAGCTGCATCGGCTCTTTAGCCTTCAATTCAAAAGAGTTGCCATTTGAAACGAACTTTGCTCTTGGAATTCTATTTACAATTATTTCATCCGGAATCTCCCCAATTTTCTTGCTTACGAAACCTGTGCACTGCGTAGGAACACCGACTTCTGCGTGCTCTTCAACAACAAGAACTTTGTAGCCCTCTCTGGCGACTATCTCAGCAGTTCTGCAGCCAGCGGGCCCACTTCCGACTACAACTAAATCGTATTTAGACATTATTCCACCGAATTAATTATACTACATACCAAAATTTCTTTTTTGAGAATTATACCATCTAATAGCTTTAACGAATTCTTTTTTCGTGAAGTCCGGCCACAATGTTTTTGTAAAGTAAATCTCTGCATAAGCGGTCTGCCATAACATAAAACCCGAAAGTCTTTGAAAACCGCCAGTTCTGATTATAAGATTGACGGGCTGCGTCACCAAAAGATTTTTCTCAATCTCTTTTTCTGAAATCTTGACCTTTCCTAATTTCATAGCTTTTTCGACAAGTTTTTTCACGACATTAGAGAATTCGTAGTGGCCTCCATAAGCAATCATTACGTTTAGGATTCTTTTCTGATGTTTGGCCGTCTTCTCCATAATCTTTCCGATTACCTTCCTTACTCTGGTTGGCAAACGATTCAAGTTTCCTATGAAGCGGATCTTGACATCATACTTCTCAAGCAGAGGCTGCCTTCTTTCATAAACTTCCAAAATTGCTTCGACTAGACCATATATTTCCTTCAATTCTCTAGGGGTTCTTTTCAGATTTTCTGTAGATAGAACCCACATCGAAATTTCCTTAACTCCGAGTTCTAGAGACCAGTCTAAAAATTTTTCGCAGACATCTTTGCCAACTTTATGACCTTCCCAAGGCTGAAGGCCGTTTTCGCGAGCCCATCTACGGTTTCCATCAATTATAACTCCTACGTGTTCTGGAATTTGCATAACAATCATTTATCTACAGAAAATAAAAAGCTTTAAACCTTTCTAAATGAACGATGGAACGGTTTTTTTGTATGCTGCAAAAGCTTTACCAAACCTCTTCGACAAAAAAAGATCTTCTCGTTTCGATTGTTTATAGTAAATCCATAGTAAAATCGGCCAAAATGCGAAGGTAAGCAACGTAGGCCATCCTATCGTCCAGCCGAATGTTATAAGAAGTATGCCAAGATACTGCGGGTGTCTTGAAAATCTGTAAAGTCCGTTTTTACTGAGCTTGTTTTTGCTTCGAAAAATCTCCCTCCAGCCTTCTACTGTAAGGAAAATGCCGATTGCAGTAATTACAATTCCTATTGCTGTCCACAGCGTCAATCCAAACTCCTGATTTAAGAGATTAAATGTGAAAACGAAGTTTTGAGGCTGGGAAATGCCCACATAGTTTGAAGCGAGGAAGATTGTAAGAGGAAACCCATACATTTCGATAAAAAGCGAGATTATGAAAGCCAAATAGATGCCTGAGGAATACCAGTTGGCGGGTTTGTTGAATCTTGTTAGAAAAAGGAAAGATGAAAAGAAAATTATGTTCAGCAAAACCAAATCCCACCTGTTTTTGATAACATTTTGCAGGCCGTTCGACGAATTTAACCATTCTGCGTAAGAGAGAAAAGAGCTCACAAACAGCACAAAAAAAATCAGGAAGATAGCGAAAGAAATCAGTTTTTTCATAAAATGCTATTGGTGACGCATTTTCTTATTAGTTAAACAAAAAAGAAAAGATATTTAATAATCAAATTAGATTTTGGTAATACAAAAGGGGTTGTAGTCTAACCTGGTAGGACGACGGCCTCCAGTTTAACTACATGGAGAATTGAAAAAAAAGATGATAGAAGATAGCCGTGAATCTGGGTTCAAATCCCAGCAGCCCCACTCACTTCATTCCATACTTCCCACGTAGCGGAACAAAAACAACGCCGCCTAAATTTTTCTTGGAAAAAGTGTCATCATCGTTCTTCTGGAATTGTATCAATTCCTGATTGTATGCGGACGTTCCAATGACTGCTACTATGATTCCTTGCGTTTTAATTTGCCTCCTAAGCGGCTCCGGAAGGCTTGGAGATGCTGCCGATACAAGGATCTTATCAAATGGGGCTTGCTCTTTCAATCCGATCGACCCATCGCCTAGAATCAGCTTGAGTTTTTTGTCGTAGCCCGTCTTTTGCAAATTATTTTTTGCAAACTGAAATGTTTCCTTTTGGATTTCGACTCCAAATACCTCACTTTTTTTCCCAACGATTTCTTTGATGTAAGCAAGCATTATGCCTGAACCGCAACCGATTTCAACAATCTTCTCACCTTTTTTTAATCGCAAACCTTCGAGCATCATGGCATGAATTGCCGGCTGCGATATTGTAGATGTGGCGTCGTCCACTGGAGGTATTGGAAGAGCGATATCGTGATAAGCACTGTACTGATATCCTAACATCACGAACATTTCGCGCTTGACTTTCAACATGGCTTTCTTTACGGGTTCAGTTTTTATGTACCTATTTGCAACTAAATCTTCGATCAGAAGTTTTCTCTGCTTTTCAAACTCACTCATCAATCTTTAATTGCATCTAATCGAATTTTAATTTATGGATTTTGTCGACAGAACTGTTAGGGATATAAGGAAGCTGAAAATCCAAGGAGCATTTAGTGTGGCGCTTGCCGCAGTGAAGGCGATGGCGACAGCAAAAAACAAACGGAAGGCGGAAAGAAAACTTCTATCAACAAGACCGACAGAACCCATGCTCAGAAATTCTTTGAAATATTTGCGAAAGTATCCAAAAACAAAAAATTTGGTTGCAAAATTAAAGACTGATGAAGAAAAAATCATTCGACATGCTCTAGAAAAAGTGCCCAACAAGGGAATAGTTTATACGCATTGCCATTCGTCAACAGTAAATGAGATTCTGAAAAGAGCGAAGCTAAAAAATAAAAAATTCTTGGTCACGGTCACTGAAACGAGGCCCTTCTTTCAGGGAAGAATAACCGCAAAAGAATTGGCGAAAGCAAAAATTCCCGTAATACTTTTTGTTGATTCAGCCGCCAGGATGGCGTTGAAAAAAGCCGATGTGATGTTCATAGGAGCGGACGCAATAACGGCAGAAGGAATTGTTGTCAACAAGATGGGAAGCGAACTAATGGCCGACGTGGCGAATCATTACCAAATACCTATCTATGTCTGCACCCATTCTTGGAAATTTGATCCTACAACAGTGTTTGGTTTTGAAGAAAAAATCGAGAAACGAGCTGCCAAAGAGATTTGGAAAAATCCTCCACGAGGAGTACATGTGAGCAATTATGTTTTTGAAAAAATAGATCCAAACAAGATAACTGGAATAATATCGGAACTCGGCGTCTTTAAGCCGACTACTTTTGTCGAGGAAGTAAGAAAGAATTACAAATGGATGTTCAAGTAGCTACCTACTGTAATGTGAATGGTTGTGAAGTCTGTATCGAACCTTGTGGGTCGCATGTTAGTCCGACACTGTATTGCGTTCCAGGGCTAAGATTAGAAAATGTGTCGCTTCCTGCCTGCTGTGATATCGTAAACCTTTGGTTTGTTCCGCTAATTGAGAGCGATCCGGTATTTTGAGTAGAAACAGCATTCGGACAGGAGTACAGACAAGTTAAAGAGTTGCTGCTAGCCTGAGTGCATGATAAAGTAGCGCTGGTCGGACTCGGACTAGGACCGGTTGAACCGGTCGGTCCTTCTGTACATGGATTGGTTCCAAAATAAAGATTATACCAGTTTGCGTAGCCAGGAGGCAAAACACATGTTCCAATTCCACTGGGGAAAATTTGTTTTACTTTTGTGTTAGCCTGAGTGGTGTCTTTATAGACGTCATAATAAGCGTCGCATAAAATTTGCCTGCAGTCAGGCCAGTCAACGATTTGTCCGGAATCGCTGCGTTTACATGGAAATACCATGAAACAATAGACCCCGTCATTGCAAATATCCAACAATTTAGTTTCAGACTGTATATATTTCTGGCCAGTTCCACTCAAATCCGGAGCACCTTCAAGTTTCGTATAGCAAAACTGCGCGAGAGAAGCTTGAGTACCGGCCGATTGCGCGTTACTGCATAGTGACTGGCACTTGTCTTTGAACTGCCTGTATTCAATCGCATTCAGATACTGCTGATTGCTTATGTTAGTATTTTTCAAGAAAAGCTGAATAACAACAGCCGCAACAACTAGCAAAATCAGTAACCCTATTATCATTTCAAGACTCATTTGCGCTTTCATTGCAATCCCGCGTCCACTGGTCTGCAGGGTGCAACAGGGGGCTGAGGCTCTACTGCATGAATGTCCCAAACCAAAGGCTGCAGTCCTTGATCAGAAGGTATGTTGAATTTTGTGTCAGTTAAAGTTATATCTAATATCTGTGGTTGTTGCGCGCATTGAGCGCTTACTATTTTTCCGCCCAAACTGTCTAAGAAACTTGATATTGTTTTTTCATCAAAAGGAGCTTGCGTTGACTTCTGGCAAACAGGTTGTACCGGAGGACGGTCGCATGGAGTATTCAGACATGCAGAACCGGTGCATACGACTTTTGTCTGGCATTGAACATATTTTGTTCCATCAGGTTCCGCGAGCAAAGTCTCGTAATGTTGGCAAATAGCATTCAACAAACCCTGACAATTTTGACTGTTACAAGAAGCCCGCGTCGCTGCTGCCAGTGCCCTTGGTAAACCGTTTTTCATCGTATCATCGTAAAGTTTGTAGTACATCCAAAAGAATCTGTTGTTAGTGTTATCTGCAGTGATGTCGCCATTATATTGAACAGCTGAGGGTGTTGTCACTTGAATTGTTCCGCCGTTTGTTCCTGTAGTTTGGAAACCTTCACAACGAGTCGAATCCTGCTGCATGCAATTTATCTGACCAGGGTCGTAAACTGCAGTACAGCCATAATTTGAAACTTGAATTCCTGCTTTCGCTAATTCGCTGTCAGGAATTGTTGAGACATATGAATTCAATAAATTCAGACTTTGATTTGAAAGAGCAGCCTGCACTTCAGATAGTTGAGGGGGTGTCGGCTGACCACCGCAATACCAATAAGTGTTTGGAAACTGAGTACCGCCATTTGCAGCGACAGCAAGTGATGCAGCTTGCGACGAAAAAACTAAGTTCTGAGTCAAAAATCTTTTTGCAAGCTCTAGTCTGGATACAGCTATGTCTTGGCTTGTTCTGGAGGAATATGTTCCCGCATACTGGGCTCCTGAGGAAAGCTGACTATATGACCAAATAGAAACAAGGAGAATTCCCAAAAGGGCTAGTATGACGACAGTCGAGTAAGAAATCCCTTTCTGCATAAAAGTAATATGAAAAAGACATCGTATAAACTTTTTCTATGGAGTATTAACTCCATTCCTGGACAGTTGCATTTGTAAATGTGCCCGCGAGAGAGATTGGAACTGGAACATTGACGACCCTAATGTTGACTCCTGAAGGTACTGGATATCCTATGTCAAGAGATGGAATTCTCTGCTGTTTCTGTTGGTCAATAATAGACTGTATCTTATCCACTACGTCTTGCCCGGATAGGCTGTTGAGTACATATGCCTGACCGCCTGTTGCATTGGCAAGCCCTTGCTGAAACTGAGTTACTAGATTTGTGCAAGCGCACTGAGGCTGATCCAAAGGACAAGTACAAGTCTGTCCGTTGCAATTGCAATCAGAGTAATAATTACTTTCATAAAAGCAAATCGAGCCGCACTGAGTTCTCAGCTGGTCTTGATAATCAATAGACTGAATCAAGAAGAGAGGAACGTGCGCAGTGAGAGATGCATTGATTGCGTTACTACCACTCGAAATTGCTGGCGGATAAGAAGATATATCTGGACAGCAATAATTCTGCCCTCCGCACTCGCTTCCTAACGATAACTCATCCGAAGAACCAATCGCTAATTTGATAGAAGCCTTCTTCCAACCCTCAACGGGGCCAGACTGGATTGCGCATGCAAGTCCATCTCCATAATCTTCATCTGATTGAACACCTAGGCCTGATGCAACCTTGGATGCACACAGATTTTGTATTGTATCTATGCTTCGACAATGGAAATATGGTTTTTCAGGAAACTCGGTCGGCGAACATGAAAGAACGAATCCTCCGCAGCACTGAACAGAACCTGGAAGCATGTATATTGTCATCGATACCTTTTTCCCACTTTGTCTTAGAGCTGCAAGCAGCTGCGGAACTTTTTGTGCAATTATTGGAACAGAATAACACATCGATGATGAGCTATCCAAGACCATAACAATTTGCACATCCGGTGTTATGTCTGGGAATGGAACAGTAATATGCCAGCGCTGTTTTCCATAAATCGCATCAAATTTCCATGTAACTTCTTGAGAAACATCAACTTTTCCTACACCTGGACCGAAATCAATAGTTGTATTTCCAGCATATGCCGCAATCCCCAACAGTTCAAGATCTGTCTTTCCTGTTCTAGATTCAGTGGTTGCAAGAAGCGCGTTGATTCCGGCTCTCACGCCTTCATTGTTATGTCTATCGAAGAGAGTTCCTATTGTCTGAGTGAAGCCTCCAACTAAATAAATTCTAGTCAAAATTATAATTCCGATGATCGCGATTGAAAGAATCAGGAAAGAAAGAATTTCGAACACTTGACCTTTCATTGGATGACCTCCGTGTTTCCGTTGAAGCTTATTTTCATAAGATAGTTGCCCGGAGATTTGTAACCATTGAAGTCTAAACTGCAGTCCGTGATTCTGCATGCATTTGTTTTGCTTACTTGACATAAGGAATTAGTGTTTTTATCGAAAATCAATGGAAAGGTTGTAGAAAGTTGCACTGTTGTTTTATTGAGCCTTCCTTGAAGATGAAGGTTGCATGAATAATCAATTATTCCTGCAATTTTTTCAAGTTCTCCGCTAACCAAATGAATGTACATAAGTCCTGGTCTCGTCAATCTGTCCGAATAGTGTATTGCTATTGGCATGGAGAAATCTGGGACATTGCTATTAATTCCGGTGTCCAAAGAAAAATTGGCGGCACCGAAGCTCCAGTTCCTCGAAAAAATTGTGACGCCATTTTGCAGCGATATTTCTTTCACCGTGACTCTCCACCCGTATTGAAAACTTCTTGCGCAGTTAGGCTCCCTTGAAGAAAAATTAGAGTTGAAGTAGTCAAGCTTGCTAGCATCAACGATATTTCCATACTGTCCCTGACTTGCAGGGCTTTCATATGCAAGACAAAGAGGGGAATTTGCAAGCACGAGAAGCGTGTTTGTCGAAGCGGCAGTAGTATCCAAGTCCTGCTGCGCGATTTTTTCTTTCGATCCGAAAGACGAAATAGAATTGTAAAGAAGTAGGAGCAGAACAATAGTGACCACTAGCGAAACTGGTTTGATTATGTAAGATAGCTGGCCTTTCATTGCGGCACCACGCATGTCACGCCGAATGGATTGCATAGAAGATCATAGTGATGCTCGACTCCGAATTGTGTCTTGCACGTATCTGAAGTGGGTTCGCCCGCGGTGTTGCATTTTGCGTCGGGCGGGTAAACATAACCATATGTCTGATTGACAGTCAGGTTTCCATAAACTATTGGATATAGTCCTTTATCGTTCCACCAAATAGCCATTGAAACACAGGGACTGTCTTTCAGCAGAGAGACGAAATGCTGGGTTGCGTCGATTCTCAGCCATTCATTGTCATGACCATTGCAGTCGCTCGGATGTAAATTAGATGGAAGCGAAGGATCACATTTCATAACGACAAAGGCATGCCTTCCGCAATTCTGACCCTCTATCATGAAAGTCATGAAAACATCCTTATCGGGAACACCCAATGTTCGCAGTATTGAAAGCATGGCGGCAGCATGATCAGCGCAATAGCCTACACCGGCGCACGGCTTGCCGATATACACTGCAGTATCAATAGGACACCCGCTACCGTCAAGACTACAACAGATTTGATAGTCCAAACTATAATTTTCGTTAGCAGAAATTGTGTAATTGGCGGTCTGAACTCTGTTGCATGCATCAATATATCTGCTAGCGTCAAATGCCCATCCTACAGGCGGCAACGATTTTGCAACTTTTAAAACTTCGTTTATGTCCCAGTTTCTTCTGTCCAAAAATAGCTTAGCCTGACTATCACAGACTTTTATGGCATTGCCGCTCCAAGTCGGAGCATCACCAATTCTAGTTCCGCCCTGATTTAAAATATCGGAGTAGCAAACGGATTTCGCGAAAGTTCCGCCGGGGGCGCATGCCGGCTCGGTTGCACTTCCACAATCTTGCGGACACGTATACTTTGTCTCCCAGAGTGTTTTGTTGCCGGGCTGCCATGCATCAGGTCCCTCGCACGCACCATTGCCGCAACAAGTTTTACTACAAATTCCTGAAGAAGGACACGCAACTAAACCGGCGCAGCATGGAAAGCCTGAAGTCGTTTCATTCTCTTTTCTACAAATGTTCGCGCATGCTGGAGAATTTGGGCAATCGGGATCGCAAACAGTTTTTGTTGCATTGCAGCCCTGATCACAGATTCCATCGCTTTTCAAATAAGTAATATTTCCTTTGGTGTAGTTGCTGCAACCAGTGTAACAATTTCCATCGGAAGGTTTAACGGTAATGTTATTAATCGTAATCAAATTGATTTTTGGCGGACAATCGGGATCACATATTCCAGTAGTGCCGTTAGAATACTGATTATAGCAATCCAAATCGCAGACTCCTTTTTTTATGTTATTGCAGTCAGGGCTGCATATGCCATCTGTAGTTGAATTTGATATGCATCCAGATTCACAGATACCGGTAGAAAAATTCTGATAACAGTTTGTATCGCATGCTGAAGGATTTTGTTGTGCGCATGCCAGATTGCAAACACCCACGGTTGAATTCACGCAGGCTTGATTACATATGTTTTGTGCCGCGCAAGATGGGTTGCAAGCATTGCCGTTAGGATCGCACTGACAGGGCCCAGAGATAACTGAAACTCTGTTGTCATTCTGTGTCTTGACTATGCAGAGAGATGTCGGGTTTATGAAATACGCGGGCGGTGTGTTAGTGAGGCCTGCAAAAGATGTTCTCGCGGAATTGCCCTGAGAACTGACCACCACGGTCTTATAGTCAACGCTGACATTGACATTCAGACCCTTGGGTAAATCCTGCTGTATGTACATTGAACCAGAGGAGGCCGCCGCCCGATCGATTGCAGAACTGACATCTCTTGCTACCGACTGAAATGCTGATTGATAAGTATTTTGGGTCTGCGAAGAAAAGACAAGCTGAATGACGAGAACTATCAAGATGAAAGATATGATTACACCTACTGCCTCGAGCAGGGTTTCGGAAATAATTACAGTTCCTTTCATCAATATCTATTTTACTATTTGACAGAAATAATGTATAAATTTAAACTCCGCCGGAAGGAAAGCCTGTGGTTGAGGTAGTTGGCTGAGCAGTAGTTATTGTTGGGGTAAAAACCGTGGGGTTCTGGAGGCCTATTGTTTCTGTCGCGTTAATGAAAAGAAGCTTGTAATCAGTTTTCATTACAAAAATTAAAAAGTTGTAGACAGGGGATTTGCCGGAAAGCCTTGAAACAAGGCTCTGAAGGGTTGGCTGCAAGGAAGGGTTTCCGATATATGTAAAGTTTACATAGCAGTCTAGTTGGCCAGACTTCGGTAGCGTGTCGTCGAAAAATTGAAGAAGAAGATAGTTTCCTATGGAGGATCTCGACTTTGTGATAAGCTGCGAAACTGTGTCCGGCGGTAGCTTGTCGCTCGCGTTTGCCACATAAATTGCCCTCACATTTTCAGGAATCGAGATTTTATAATAATAAATCTCTCCTATTCCCCCTTCTGCGCATAGTGTTTTAACTTTATTATAAAAGTCAGAGAATTCGTCGACTGCAAGTTGCTTCTGCGTCAGATCATATTGATTCATCAAAAGTGTGGAGCCAATTACTATCACAAGCAGTCCTAAAACAACGCTTGAGATTATCCATATCCAAGCGGCAATGCCCTTCATGAAAACTATCTCGGCTTTTCAACTAAAATAATTAATGAGCTAGCTCAGGGAATTGACAAAAATCGCTCTTTTGTCGCCGGAATATTCAATTGAGACATTAGCAGGGAAGACATTTAGATTCCATTTTATCTTATCTTCGTCGCTGAACTTGTCGGAAATGCAAGTTCTGCAGTCATCTGGGGAGCATATGTTGTCGGGAAGCGTAGAGCAGTCTATGTATTTTACCACATTTTTTTCAGAAAAACTGGAATTTGAATTTATTGAAATTATTTTGCAGACATCTGATTGCGGATCCAGGCCATAGCGATGATTTTTCCAACAGGTTTGAATTTGATCTGCAAATAATCTTGCCATGTCATCTGTGCTACCACTGATTTGTATTTGGTTGCTTTCCTGAACGGTTCTAAAAAATTCGAATGTTAGCGTGATTAAGGCTATTCCAATGATAATCGCAATTATTACTTGCAAGTATTCTGGGACTGATTCAAGGATACCTTTGTTAGAAATATTTTTCATATTTGTATTGTGTATTTTCTTCTGAATAAATAAATTATTGAAATGAGGGATGCTACAAAAACAAATATCTCAACATATATCCATGGAAACTGGGATTGATTCTGTATGCCATTGTTATTATTGATGAAAAGCGCTGAAGTGTTTTCGTTTGTCTGCAAATTTATTTGCAAAATGCTTTTTGAATTGTGTAGCAGCTCCAAATACTTTGCATTCTGAATAACAGGGAGTCGAAATATGAGTCGTTTTTGATCGAAATTAATTTCTATTGGTGCGCCGCTGGGCGTTATTCCATGCCCTCCAAATTCTATTGTGAAATTTTTCGCAAAAATAATTTGCTGCCCATCGTTAAGCATGGCTATTTCGTAACCATTTCCAAGCAAGTTATCTATGTTTGTGGTTCCGTTTTCCAGTTTTAGCTGGTTAAGCTGGAAAGTATCATTTTGATAAAGCAAGATGTCAAAAACTATTATTTGTTGGTATTCTTGGGCTTTTGCGGCTAATGGTAATACAAAAATGAAAATGATCAACAGCAAAATTTCTATGTTTTTCATTGTTAACACCCCTGCATGTACGGAGCAAGCTCGTTGTTTTTCAAATAATTATATGAGTCTGGAGAATAAACTGTTTGTGCACCGTAGCACATAATATAATCATTCTCATACCCAGGCCCGCTGCAAGTACCAATGTTTGAGTTTGGACAATAGCTATCTGCACCGACTCCCCTGCAAGGACATCCTATTTGCACACAGTAATTAGGATTCGAAGCTGGTGACGGATCACATTCGTGGCACAGGCCCTGTGCATGACCTGTCTCGTGCAATATTGTGTTAGTATATTGCGCGCCTGTCACGCTTGAGTCGGCAGGAATACCTAAAGCCGCACCAAGACATAAACCGCCGCTCGTCGCATCGCACGGCATATATTGAGCCTTGAAAAGAGCCGTTATTTTGTTGTATGTCGTCGCATACTGGCTTCGCTGAACGCAATCTATAGCTTGATCATTGCAGTCATTTGTGTAACCGGGACTCGGATCGAGATAGCTACAAGACATGCTACATACACCAGGTTCAATGAACAGCGCTTCAACTCTGTCTTGCGGATTGCTGCACTCCTTGAATGGGGAGAGTTTTAAAAACAGATCAATTGATTTTTGAGCATCAGCATGGAAAGTTGCACTCTCGCTCGCACTGAAACCAATCGGAACAAAAACGATTTTGTATTTCTTTTCGAAAATGCATTCCGTTCCATTCCATTTCTTGCCATCGGGACAGCAGTGATTAGTGGGATCGCAAACTAAACCTTGTGCGCACTGAGTCCCGCAAGTGCACGAACCGCCCGCAGCCAGGTTTGTCGTGTTGCTACAGCCGGAAATGTCCGCATCCGAAGCAGCAGGACAACATGAAGCATGATAATCTCCGCATGTGTAGCCTCCTCCCGGGCAGTCCGCGGAATTGGCACAATTCTCTCCTTTGCTAGATTCACACGTTCCATCGCCAGAACAGAAATAAGAAGCATTAATCTGCTTGTAACAGTCAGGATCAAATCCAGGTTCTCCGGGAAATGCATTTTTATTGCAAGCCGGTGAACACCATCCATTGCATGTTCCATCACAGACAAAACATTTCGTATCATTCAGTCCATATGGATTTCCTGCAGAAACGGTTCCATTGCAGTCTGGATCGCAGATGTTTTTTGATTTCAAGCAGTCTGGATCACAAACCCCATCTTTAACTCCGTTTGAATTTGGGTCGCAAATGTCATCATTCTGAGTTTTATATTGCCAGACACATCCAGGATCATAAGCGTTGAAAGGATTAGTAACATTCGAATAGCAATCAGGATTGCATTTTCCGCTTGCAATTCTTACAGCAGAATTGTTCTCATCGATAGAATTGTTACCATAAGGAATTATGTCGTGGCCGATGATGCACGCCAAATTGCATGGGATGTTGTGTTTTTGACCATCATCGCAAACAGGGTCGCATATGCCTTTGTAAATACACGCAACATCACAAATATTGTCGAAAGGATCACATCCTTTTAATGTTACGCCAATAAAAAGATCCGGAATTGGCGAACCGTCTGAGTAAATATCGACAAAATCCTCGAACTTTAATGGATACTGACCAGCATCGCCTTGGACGATTATAGCTCCTACACCGAGAGATTTAGTAATATTATAAAAAATCAGCTGACCTTTTAATGCAATGTCGTCCTTTATTGCTATTTTCTGCAAGTCGTCTTTCGTGAGCGCAAAACTTAATGAGACGTTCGCGTGCACCTTACCGCACTGTCCATTGTAAGCCGCTTGAATCAAGTTTTCGAAATCCTGCAGAGAAATTTTTTGCGAGGAGAGTGCTTGGCACATGTTGTATGGCGACTGAAACCCTATAGATTTTATCGCGTTGCTGTAGACATTGCTGAATTCAGTCGGCAGTATGTTTCGAAATGATACGAGGGAATTGATGATTGCTATTCCTACGACAATCATTACGACGAACAGTATTACCATACCTATGATTTCAATTTCCATTGGCTCACTTCACATAACTGACTTCGATTCTGTGCGTAAACGCGTTATAACCGATGTTTACTGTGATATCAGAACCGACAAGACTTCCGCCATCAACATTCCAATAGATTTTATTTAAACTTCCGCAGTTAAAATTCTGCCTCTCAAAGTCCAAGAAATTATTCGGAAGAGAACTGCAAAGACCCTTTGAAGAAAGCAAACCAGTGACGTCTTTTTCGGAAACGGGGGCTGAAATATTGCTGAAGTAAATCTCATAACAAGGGAACGATATTCCAGAGTTTCCATCGTTAGATTCGTCATGCCAGCATTTGTAAATATAAGTCTCCAAGTCATCTGTTACTTTTATTTGTTCAGAATCTGCGAGAGCAAATTTTTGCATTTCTGGCTGTAAATTGCACTGTTGAATGTTTGGCTTTAAGAAAGAAGGCAGCGGGGAGTTTAGAACAAGTAGATAAAATTTACAGAATCCAGGACCGTTTATGCTAGGAACAAAAGCTTGAAAAATAGAAAATACTACCCAGACTGCAACTAAGGCAATTATCACATCTGCAACGAGTTTCAGTGCTATGCTTACCATTTACTTCACTAAAATTGTTCCATCAGGATCCTTGTAAGAAATAACAACTGCTGATGTAAAATCTGAGGTTATTAAAACTTTGGTTTTGAGATCCGGATTGGTTATTAATTGAATCACGCTTGAAGAATCGGCGTTGAAGTTTCCCTTCAGAACGTAGCAATCTGTTACCCCAGGCGGTATGTCGGCAGGCGACACGGAGGTTATTGAAGAATAGCAGCTTTGAATATAGGTTGCAATTTCGCTGGAGGAAAATGGAGATTGTTTATCGCATGTACTGCAACAACATTCTTTCACTGTTAATTTCATAATTCCGCCGCTGCAGGTATTTGTCATTTGGCACAGAACATTTTTTATTGAATTTGATATCTGATCCTTAAACGTGAAAATAAGACCTATGACAACGGCAACAACAACCAGCATTATGCCAATTTTGAATATGTATTCCAGTTCCATTGCCATGAATTAAATTTGTACTTACTATAATAAAATAAGACCGATATGAAGGGAATAAGCATTTGGATATGGCTAATTGCAAGTATTGTTATCGGTATGCTAATGTTCGCAATAGCACTGCAGTTCATAAAATTCATAACAGAAGCGCAAGAGAGAGAGCTAGGAAAACAAAGCCTGGACGACTTGTCATCCAATGTCAATGGACTTTGTGGCAGTCGTACTGGAAGTTCTATATCAAAAACGCTCACACTTCCGGATAAACTCGGCGTCATTTACGCAACAAACGATGTCAAAAACCAGTCCAACGCAACTCGAACATATGGGATTGATTTGTGCATGTTTTTTTCAAACGAAGTCGTGTGCAACAATTTAAATTGCAACGTCGAAGTGGAGACCATTATCAACCATGAAACATTGCAATCTCTGCTGAATCAGTTCTTGGGAAAATTCGGTACTAACTTATATTCCGTGAAGATTCTAAAAACCGATTGTGGGGTATCGATTCTGCGACCAGAATCACAGAGCACATGCACATTGAACAACACGCTGACTTAAGCTTGAATAATAATTTTATCAATAGTCGCGTCATAAATTATAAGAACCAATCCTTGATCCTTAATGGCATAGCCGGAAGTTCCAGAAACTCTCCAATCTATCTGATCCGCAGTTCCGCAATTGCCTGGGTATGGAACTGAATTTCCATTTTCGTCAACAATTTGCGCGTTTTGAAGACCATTAACCGAACAGCCACCTTCATCCTCCATCACTTTTGTAATGTTGTATTCATAGACCGGCCCAGGATGTTTATCCAAGTTCAAATTATAGCATGCTATTTGCTTTTTTATGATTGGCCTGTAATTATTCCAACAGTCTATTGCATAAGCGGCTATCTTTCGTGCCAAATTTGTGACAGTATCCTCTGAAACTGACACTGTTTTTGTCGCTGCCTGAATTGTAGGGCAGTAGTTTGACTTTTGCTGCAACACATTAGTTAAGAAATAACAAAATGTCCCGCGCATCAGGTCAGTCAAAGGACCTTGAACAAATATGAAAAGAATCAGGATCCCAACTAATCCGATAATCATCATGCCAATTATGCTTATCTCAAGCCCCTTGCTAGCCGACATTTATGGCAGTGCCTCCTGTGCCGAGAGTTGAACTAAGTCCGCCTATTAAATTTCCGGATACAGAAATCCCAACAATGAGGACCAGTGAATAAACGATTAGACCTATAACAAGAGATTTCCCGATCAGGAGATTTCTGGTTGTTTTATCAAAACCGTTCCTTATCCCATTCAAGAAATATGCCAGAATTGCAACCGTCTCGATCATGTAAATGCCTACTACGAGTTGGAAGGCAGTGGCCGGTATTACCTGCTCCACATTTGCAAATTTAAGTATGTCAGTGAAAGATTGTGCTCCACCCTGAATGAAACCGCCGCCAAAGCTTGAAACAGCGGATATGTGTGCAAGGAAATCAGACATCTTTTGCAGAATCTGAATTATGAAGGTGGCCATTGCTCCTACTATTCCAGCAATAAAGGGTGCGATGAAATTCGATTGCAGAGCTATCGCCGCCGCAACCTCGTCAAGTAATTCTTTAAGAAGATTCTCAACGTTTTTTGTTTTCATCAAGAAGTTTGAAATAGTTTTCGATGCGGTAGACAAGATAGCGGCAGATTTTTCGGAAGCAGAGACCAGAACGCCCATAACGTCATTGATTAGAATTGATGGATATCTTTTTATCACTCCGTACTGAGAATCGAAGACAGAACCCTTGAACGTCATTCCAAGCTGTTTGATATTTTTCAGAATGTTCTGGAAAAAAGGATACATAGGAGATGATTCCAACTTGTACTGTCTGTACTTTTCTAAAGTTTCCTCAAGGGCAGTTTCCACTGGAATCCCAGAAGTGAGAACGTCGCCGAGTCTGAACAGGCCTATTTGGAATTCATCTTCCAGAAATTTAACCTGGTTTCTGATTTGGATTCTCTGATAACTATTCCCTATAAAATAAATTGCGAGACCCAAGCCGATTGCCCACGTAAAGCTGAGACTGTATCCCAAATTATTGAATGCGGCCGCGGGTGTATACTCTATTGCAATTCTGTTTTTCCAAAGCTCTGCTTGAACGTCTGGAGATCTCAGTGATATCGCGTACCAATCAGATCCCAAGCCGTAAAAGTACGCAATTCCTGGCAACACTAAAACAAAAGTAACAATCAAAGCTATAGGAAGGACTGAAACTAGATGTTTTTTCCCTTGAAAACTTACTACAATCTTGCCTTGAGGTGGAAGATCTGGATGATGACTTATGTCCGGATATGAAAACGCGCCTGGTCTTTTTGAAATAGTTCTTCGCAAATAAAAGTAGTTGAAAGCCGGAAGAATTGCTATATATCCAACAATCAGGTAGTTCGGATTAAAGCTGTCATGTAGAAAAATTGCAATCATTGGAAACATTACCAAACCCATAATCGGGAAGGTAATTCCCATTGTGTGTATAAGCGCGATTGGCGTTCTCAAATCTCTTGAGTACTGTTTCATTTTTTCATATGTAGCATCGAGTATGTAAGTGAGCGTCTTATCGAGAGTCTTCTCGCGATTGGATTCAAGTGTCTCCAAAGATAGTGCTTGAATAAGATTCATTGACTCTACAAATTCCTTATCCCAGAGAAGCCATTTTCCAATTTTCGAACTTATTGCATCATTAACAGTAACAAATCGCCTCACCTGCAAATCCCATATTATTTTTTTCAAATCCCTGCCAATGGGACCACTGGAATGCGCCGCCGCAAATTTCAAAGAGCCTTCTAACTGCGGGTTCAGTCTTAGATAGATAACCATGTACAAAATAATTTTTACTGTCTCGTCACTGGCTTTGATTTTTGTGACGGCAGAAAGATAATTCGGATAAGTAAACAGCATGTATGCCAGCATCGGAGGAATTAGAAAAATGATTAGCATAGGAGTGCCTCCAAAAATGAGAAGTGGGGATAAAGCAAGCGATAGCGCGAACACTGTGAAAATTGTTAAAGAAATGATTTCGTCCGGATTGACATCAAGGTCTGTCATGGAGAGATTGGAATTTAGGGCGGCAGCAGTTTTAGCTGGCGCATGAATTTTTAAAATGTTATAAGAAAATTTTGCAAGCTTTCTGTAGTAGTCATCAAATCCTTTCTCTTCTTCAGGATTCCCCTCTTGAAGAAAAATCTGATATTCTCTGGAGGAGAAATCTCTTGCCTGCTGTTCAATCTCTCTTTGCGGGGGGATTTTAGGCTGCATCATTTTGTTGAAAAAATCCTTTATTCCCATTAAAAGTAAATGCTGTTTTTGAACGAATAAAGTTTTGAAATTAAATTTTTATGCAATGGAAGCCAAAGAATACTAATGGGTTTTGATTGGTATCTTGATTTTGTAAAACCTAACTACAAGCCAAAAAAAACAGACTTGGTATGCGAATTCAGAGTCGAGCCGGCGAAAGGACTTTCTATGAAGGAAGCTGCAGGAAGGGTTGCCAGTGAGTCTTCTACCGGGACTTGGACTACACTCTACAAACTTCCGCCAAGAGCAAAAAAAATTATGGCTATTGCGTTCGACATAAAGGGAAATTTTGTGAAAGTGGCGTATCCTATCGATTTGTGGGAACCAGGGAATGCACCACAGCTTCTAAGCGGAATTGCTGGTAACATTTTTGGAATGAAAGCGTTGAGGGGACTTAGACTCATGGATGTTTCCCTGCCAAAAGAATATCTTAAGCATTACAAGGGACCAAGTCATGGCATTCCTGGTATTAGAAAAATGATGAAAGTCAAAAAACGACCCATCACAGGAGCAGTGCCTAAACCAAAGATTGGATACAGCGCTGCTGAGCATGCAAAAATAGGATTCGAGACGTGGATGGGCGGATTCGATATTGTTAAGGACGATGAGAATCTTACTTCAACCTCTTTCAATCATTTTGAAGATAGGGTTAGACTTCTGACGAAAATGAGGGACAAAGCGGAAAGGCTGACGGGTGAAAGAAAATCGGCTTTTATAAACATAACAGCAGAAACTCGCGATGAAATCAAGAGAGCGAAAATTTTGCATGACTATGGATGGGAATTCGCAATGATTGACGTCGTCACAACGGGGACTGCCGCTGTCCAGACAATGAGGGATGTTTGTGCGGATTTGGGTTTAGCAATTCATGCTCATCGAGCAATGCACGCTGCCTTTGATAGGTCTCCTAATCAAGGCATGACAATGTATTTCCTAGGTAAATTGATGAGGATGATTGGCGTGGATACAATCCACGTCGGAACAGCCGTAGGAAAACTAGTCGGCACCAGATATGAAGTGAAGCATGTTGCCGATATGCTAAGGAAATCGCATGTTCCGCTCGAAGGGAGGGAAATTCTTGAACAGAACTGGTATCATATAAAACCCACATTTCCAGT
>Ga0315281_10000276_pt1 | contig 69415 bp, 90 predicted proteins | sample YL17G07_0_MG_FD_204540 | JGI IMG/M metagenome (GOLD analysis project Ga0315281, IMG submission 204540) | Sediment microbial communities from Yellowstone Lake, YNP, Wyoming, USA - YL17G07_0 | ecosystem: Environmental > Aquatic > Freshwater > Lake > Sediment | place: USA: Wyoming | collected...
GCAGACATATCAGCGCTGTTGATGACACCGGTGAAACCGGCAGGTAGACCATAGCATTCCCAGTACGTCGGCCTCCAGGCAGACATATCAGCGCTGTTGAGGACACCGGTGAAACCGGCAGGTAGACTATAGCAATACCAGTACGTCGGTCTCCAGGCAGACATATCAGCGCTGTTGATGACACCGGTGAAACCGGCAGGTAGACTATAGCAATACCAGTACGTCGGTCTCCAGGCTGCCATGTCGGCGGAGTTGATCACGCCCTGCGGCGCATCAGAGCACCTAAAATAAGTCGTATTGACGCAAACTTTCAGCCAGACCGAATAAATCCGCAAAGCCACATGCCGAAAATCCATCCGGGTCACGGCCAGGGGCGAAACCCCTAAGAGGATGGTATAGGTCCCTGCCGCCGCATAGGTATGGCTGATCGTTGTCCCAGTGTTGGCCGGGACTACTGTGGTGCTGCCGTCGCCCCAATTAATCGTGGTGGGAGCCGTAGCGTTCCATTCTTGGATGACCACGGCTTGATTCGGGGCGGTGGTGACGGCGCCCAGGCGGGGAAAGTTGGCGCCCCGGTTAAAAATCCGATGTCTTAGCGCAGGTAGCATGGCTTAATACCTGTCAAACTTGCAGGTGATGGTTAGGTCATTGGTATGGGCAAAGGTCGGCGTCGTCACGGTCCGAACCATCAGATAAAGATTCGCAGAGCCGACGGCCTTGACCATAAGCACCGGAACCGCACTCAAAGCATTTGGGATTTGCGCCTGTGAGAAATTCGTCCGGGTAACCCAATCCGTAGCAGCGACCGGGATGGTGCCCAGCCATTTCAGGGCGTCGGCAGCGGTCAAAGTGGCCGCGTCATTGTCGTTATAGGTTCCAGCCAGGGTGCCCGAGAAGAAGTCCAAGTAGAGGGCGGCATTCTGCTTGGCCACGTCAATTAAAAGGAGGTCGGTCAAGTAGCCTTTGCCCCCGGAAATCCGCATGGCCCCGGTCAAGGTAATCAACCCGCCCACGATATCATTAGCGGAATATGGCCCCGCGGTGATAGTCGGGGTCACCTGGATGATCTCGGCATTGCCGCCGACCTCGCCGATGTGGGATTCGCCGGCCACCAGGGCGGGTAACGCAGCCAAAGTAGCGGCTATCCCTGGCAAACTCTCCTGTACCCAGCCCGCGGCGGTATAGATATACCAGTTGGTGGTATCCGTCTCGTAATAGGTGGCACCGTAGGGTGTACCATCGGTGGGTTTTGCTGCGGCATGTAACCCGGTGAAATGTTTGGGGCGACGATCAGATTTTACCTGTGCGATAGCCATGGTCTTATCTCCTTTTTTCTCATCATCTTGGATGAATTAAATTTTCATCCACTTGACTGAATCACTCTACCATGTATCTTTTTATCCTCTCTGACACCTCCGGTTGGAAATGTCCAGGGTAAATGTTATATTTTTTGCTTTTTGACACAATTTTAATTAAATAAAAAGGGTTAATTCAAAATCCCAAAACCTTATATGGGTTTTTCTTCTCTTTGGTCCTGGCGACTGGGTTGACGGGAGACCTCTTGCCTTTGTCCCCCTCCAGCTTCGCCAGCCTGTCGCTCAGGCTCTTCTCCAGGGCACCCTCTATCGCCCCCGGCTCGCCCATCGTAGGAGCCTCCTTGAGAATTCCCAGGCCCGTGGTATCAACCCTGGTGCCCTTCTCCGGGATGGTGAGTTCTCCAATCTGGTCTGCCAAATCGTTGAGGCCCATATCTTTCAGAAGGGCCACCAGCGGCTCCCGCAGCTTGACCAGGTTCTCGGGCTTCTCGGTCATCACCTTCTTTAGGATGTAGGGCTGCCATTGCTCTTTCTCATAGTCGCTGCCGGCCTCGAAGGCGCGCATCGCCCATTCCAGGGGCAGTTTGGTAAACCGGGTCAAGCCGGCGGGGATCTGAGACTCCTTGACGACCTCCTGGACCTGCTGGCGCGTGATTTTCCCGTCGGCGATGGACTCGGCGGCCAGGTCATCGAAGCCGGCCTGGTCCTCGTCCCGGGCCATTTTCATCAGGTCGGCCTTCAGTTTCTTTTTCTCCGCCGACTCCTTGGTGGTGGTGGTGGCCCTGGTCAGCTTATTGTATTCGTCGATGATGTTCTGCGCCGGCGTGTTGCTGTATTGCCGGGGGACCGGGGTGATGCCCACCACATTAAGGGCTTTGGACTGAGGAGTCTCAGCCTTCAACATGCCCTGGACCCCGAACGGCAAGAACGATTTACCCAGATACTCACCGGTCTGTTTTAGCTGTTCGCCACCGGTGGCCCAGGGGTCCCGGATCTGCTCCCCGAAGTAATCCTGATTCGACGCCAACGCTGAGAACATCCGGATGGGGAAGTTCGTCTTGTGCGCCACCATGTCGATGGGATGATTCAGACTGAGAATATCCCTCATGTAAGAGGGCATCCGCACCCGCTCCGGCTGGCCGTTGGGGAGAGTGCCACCGGTCTGCGGCATGAACACATCCTTCATATCCGTGGGCCAGTTGCCGGTGAGCAGCTTCATGGTGAGGGAGCCCGCCACCGCCGTCACCATGGTCATCCCCAGGTAGAATTCCATGGACACCCGGGCCTGCCGGGTCATGGGTTCGTAGCCGGGCCGGCGGCCCTGTACCATTTCAGCCCCGGCCTTTCCAGCCTGGCCGATCAGGTGGCCGATCCCCTTGGCACCCTCCAGCATCAGCGACCCAGACCCGATGTTCCACCCGGGAAACCCGATCCAGATCCGCAGGATGTCCCTCATGGACCGCTTCATCCCCAGGTTGTCATAGACCATCTGGCCGAAGATGTTATCGGCCTCCCGTGAGACATCTTGGGCGATCCGGGTTTCTTCATCACGGGAGGGGGCCCGGCCTTCCTTCTCCCGGAAGCGTTCCAGTTCCATGCTCAGGCGCCGGTCGATGGCGTTGAGTTTGATCCGGGGCACGAAGTAATTCATAATGGGCCAAGAAATTCCTCTAATCATCTTGCGCGGCAGGCTCAGTTTACTGTCCCGCAGAGCGTCTTCAAAGGCCTGGGTCATCTTCGAGAAGTCTGAGGCATTGATCCGAATTCCGCCCCGTTCCATCAGGTCCACCCGGGCGGAAAGCTCCGGGTGGGTCCCGGGCTTGCGGTATTCCTCCATCAGCTTTCCGCCTCCCAAAAGATTTCCCGGGGTGTTCAACGCCTTGCCCATCTCGACGAGGTGGTGGCCAGCCGCATCGAACCGGCCCGTCAGGGCGGCGCCGATGGCCCGTGAGAGGTTGCTGCCAACTCCCTGGGAGAGGTCAGAGAGGGTCGTGAAGAAGCCGTGGAAGGCGCTCAAGCCCACGAAGAGCTCGCGGAGGGCTGAGGTGGGGTTGTCGATGGCGTCGAAGATGGCGTTGCCCCTGAGCCCCTTAGAGAGAAAGTTATCCAGCACCCGGGCCACATCCGGATGAGCATAATAGCCCTGCAGGGACTTATCCCTCAACTCCACCCATCCGGGGAATTTTCGCTTTTGCAGGAAACCCGCCTCGATGTAATCGTTCTTGATATAGGTCCCGGTGAGATACCGGAGGGATTCGTGAACCTTGGCCTTCATCATGTCCACATAGTTGTCGTGGGCCAGTTCCAGGCCCAGGCCGCCCTCCGCCACAGGCTTGACGGATTGCGACAGCAGCAGTTGGGTTCTGGCTTTAAGCATCCCCTCCGGGCCGGTCATGCTGCGGCCGTGGCTTTTGAGAAATTGTTCAATGACGGCTTCGGCCTGCGCCGGGTCTTTGAACATCCGGGGAAACCAGTCTCGCCAGTAGGCGAACTCTCCACCTTTCGAGTCGGCGATCAGGAGGTGGAGCCCGTCAGCCAGTCGGCGCCAGGCCCCCGCTGCTTCCTGTAACTCGGGGCTCACCTGCCCCAACTGCCCCATTTCTGCCTTGTCGGTGAAGGCCATAAGGTCTTCCTGGCTCATGTTCCGGAAAAGTTTGTCGTACTTCCCCAGGACCGTGACGGCCTTCTCCATCTCCCTGGCGGCCCAGCCCAAATGCCTGACCACGCTGGTATGCGCCAGGTCGGAGAGTTCGGAGACCTTCCGGATGGACATATTCTCGTTCCAATTCCTGCGGATGGCACCCAGCTTTCCCGGGACCTCCTTGGAAACAGTCAGGTTCGGTGGGGGCTCCAGGGCTCCCTCCGGGGGTAACAGGGGGTTGCGGCCCACGGCCTCGGTCCCGGCCGGCTGCTGCAGGGGACGCTTCGGGTCGTAAAACCTCTCATAGATTTCCTGCTTCGAAAGGAATCGCTTTTTGCCCTTCTCGTCGATGATCTGATTCCCGGCGCGGTTGGTGAACCGCTCACCCTGGTAGAGGGGGATTTCCCGGCTGCCCGGCATGATGTAACGCTGGTACAGGGCCTCGTTGTCCTTGTCCATCTCACCCTTAAATTGTTTGAAAGAAGGGGTCTCGCCCCGTTCGATCCAACTTTGGCGGGTTTCGGCTTCATCCTCCACCTTCAATTTACGGGGTGCGATGGCCGCCGGCAGCTTGCGCTCCACCGGCTCCCGGCCGAAGAGTTTCCCACTCCGGGCCGCGGCGAAGACATCTTCGCCGGAGACCTTGCCGGTGATGGCCTTGACGATCCGCTGGAAGAAATCAAGGATCTTTTGGAAGACGGTATTGGGGGCTTCCTTGGGTTTCCAGTTGGCGTAGGCTTCCGCCCGGACCTCCTCGTTGTCGCCAAAGTCCCGGGCCAAGGCCGCCCGTTCCTTGTCGTTAAGCAGCCAATGTTCAATGTTGTGCCAGGATTCGTGATCGAAGGTCCGCAGCCCCTCCCCCCGGGCCAGTTCGATGACGCTGCCAAGGCCAATAGGCCGGAAGGCCCCAGCGATTTTCTCGCCTGGGCGTAACTCCGTTCTCCCTATGGCCGCATAATCAGGGCCAAGGTCCTTGGTATCGCCGGTTAAGAACAGAGAGCCTTCTTTACTCTCGAAAATGAAGGCCATTTGGTCATTTTTGAATTTAATCGTCCAGCCGCGGTTGTATTTCCCCGTGCTCTCAGAGGCGATTTCGCTGACCGTGCCGTTCTCACCCAAGCGGGATTTGATCTGGCCTGTGGTCAGGGCCCGGGCAATCTGTCCCTCCGGCGTGGCCTTGAACATCGGTTGCCCGTTGTAGAGCACCGAGTCCCGCATGGAGTCGGGGATGTCAAAGTGGGCAAGGGATTCAGCCTTGTTTTTTTCGGTCCTTGGAAACCCTTGCTCATCTATAAACTTTTCTGGAAAGGTCTCAACATCCTTCTTCCCAACCTCCGCCCCCCACTGTTTCACATACTTCTTCAGGTAGGACGGGATGGTCTTGTCGTAGAGGTTGTTGGCCCACTCGCCGCCGACTTGGAGGTCGAGGTTAGAGAGACGGTTCCAAATCTTGGGTTTCTCATTGTTACCAGCAAAATTCTCAGGCTTGCCCTGTCCTTCAATTATCTTGGCGGCAACATCCTTGCCGATGTGGTTCTCAAGTTCTTTCTCAGGGATAGCCTCACCAATTAAATTTCCCCGGCCATCTTTCTGGTAACTGAGTTTATATGTGCCGTCAGGGTTTTTCTGATAATCCAAACCATCAATTTTCTTTGAAAGATCATACCGCTGCTTAACCATATCCCCATTAACGACCATCACCCCGTCGTAGCCGTTCTCGGCGGCGTACCGGATGGCCTGTTTCAGCGCGACCTCGTGCCAGCTCTTGGCGAAGGGGAGAGGGGGCGGTCCATTTTGGGCATTGGCGATATTTTTATCGTTTAATTCTCGATATTCCTGACGTTCTGCTTCGGTAAATTCACCTGTAGCAATTTTTTCAGAAAGCCTTTTCCATCTATAAAATTCTTCGTTTGTAAATTCAACCTTATACCCCTTACTCCTCCCCTCCCTGGCCCAATCGCTCTGTGTCTCCGTGACCACCAGGAACTTCTTCCCGGTCTTGGGGTCAACGTAGTCGGCCAGGAAGACGTGGGCGAAGCGATTTACGTCCGCGGCGGTGTCGCCGTAGGCGTGGGCGGAGGGAACACGGTAAAGACCTTCCGGTTGATTCCCTGGAATAGCCCCACGTTCAAAATAATCTTGTGCCCTCTGCCTTGCTTCGGCCTCAGAATGACCAGCGGCAAATCCGACCCCTTCTGCATTGACGGCCAAAAACCATTCACCATCTCGAATGATTTTAAAATCAGGATGAGGGATATTAGCTGGCAGCGTCAGCAGCATCTCCCGCCGGTTGGTGAAGGACTCCGGCAGGTCGGTTAGGTAGGACTGGAATTGGGTGGCACCAGGGAATGGACCTTCCCCAGCAGGACTTTCATTCTCAGTTAAGAAATTACGCTTCTCCACCACCTTAACCCGGACCTCACCCTCCTTCAGCTTGTCCAGGATTTGTTGCTTCGTCACCGTCCCCTTCTGTTCCCGGAGCCAGGGGATGATACCGGACACCTTGAGTTCGTCAGCCTTGAACTGCCCCTTGGCACCCCAGCCCTCGATGAGTTTAGCCAGGTCTGCCCCGGTGCCCTTACCAGGGAGTTTTATTTCCAGGTGGTTCTGCATCTGGGAGAAGAAGACAGGGCCGTACCGGCGGGCTTCCTCGACGGAATACCTCTTACCATCGGCCGGCAACGGAATGTCGAATAGCCCCCCACCGCCCCCGCCAAAGAGGCCCTGCTGCCTTCCGGGAGTCGCCGCACCGCCGAGTTTCTGTTGCTCTGCTTCAGACAGGCCAGAGCGCACCATCCGGTGGAACATCTCCGGATCGGCCACCATGTTGGCGACTTGATCGTTTTCGGCTTTGGGGAAGGAACGGAGGACCTGTGAGGCTTTATCCCGGTCGATGTCGGGATACTCGCCCTGAAGTTCGGTGAGGCGGGTTTCTAACTTTGAGGTTGGCCTTTCCTGGGCGCTAAGGCCAGGGGCAGCCTCTTTGACGGAGTATTTGGTAGTGGACCCTCCGGGGCCGGTTGGTAATTCTCCAGGGGCGGCAGGTGCGGGTACTTTTCCGCGTACTTTTGCTCCAGCAACTTGGCCAAGTCCGGCGGCGTCGCGGTCGGATTCGAGGGCTTGAGGGAGTCTGGCATAAAATTCTTCCTTGACCTGAGTTTTGTTACCGCTCTCTTGTAATTTAGCGGCAAACTCTTTAAAAAGCAAGTTGGTTTTGGAGCCTGGCACAAAGGCGGCCTTGTCCAAAACAGCTAACCCAATGGCTGCGTCGTTGGAAATCTTCTCGTTGATCTTGGGTTTTATCTTGTTGCCAGCCTCAATTAACTTCTGCGCTTTGGCGCTGACAGTCTTAAATAGATTCTTTTCATTGGCCAGTTTCTTTGCTGCATAAGTCATCAGATCAGAATTTTCACTGACCAAGTTGGCCTTGGCAAAATCCTCGAACTCTTCCCCTAAAATCGGTTGCCTGGTAGGCACCACCTTCGAGAACTCAGCAAACCGAATATCGTTCTTCAACTTCTCATCGGAAATAGAGATATTTCCGTTCTTATCCGTGTGCTTCTTCTGGATTAATCTATAAATGGCCTCCTGGGCATCCGGGTTACCAGGGAGTTGTTCGCCGATGATGGCACCCTTTGGAGCGGGGAAGTCACCCTTAGCAACCGCGGTAAAAATGGGCTCAGAGAGGTTGGCCAACCCGGTGGCAATCAGGGTATGCTCGGAATTAAGATCAATGCCATTTTGGCTTAGGTCTTCAATCGTGAGACCAAAATCCCGGATAGCCTTGGCCGAATCCACCACGGTCCCGGTCCGCTGGCGGATGTTGGTCAGGGCCGCGGTGGCACGGGCCTCTTCCACGGTGAAGACATTGCCATCGTAAATCCGTACCCCGTAGCCACTGACACCCACCCGGTCCCCGGCGGTTATCCGGGAATGGCCATCCATCAACTCCACATGGCCATCGGGATAGCGGTACAGGGATGTCTCTCTGGCCGCCTGAGCATCCCATTGGGATTTGTTCTTGACGTGGGCCAGGGCTTGGCCGGCCCCGGTTTCGGCCATCTTGTGCTGCCAAACATCGGGGTTAAGCTGGATCTGATCACGAGGGAAGTTGTCATGGTAGGAGACGCCGGAGGTCTCCGGTGCCACCCTCTCCCCGGAGACCATCCGTTCGCTGTCAGTCCTCAGACCTTCCGGGGCCCTCTGATTGGAACCGAACTTCTGAGTAAACTCTTCCGGGGTCCTGGGAGCTATCGCCTGGGGGAGTTTGCTTCTCTTCCCCTTCGCCTCAACCGGGGCGGGGATGGCCTCCTCCAATGCCCCAGGCACCGCTGGCGGGGCGATCTCCTCCGGGGCCGTGGTCTTTATTACCCCGTACTTCTCCGCCAAGTCGGGATACGCCTCGAAGTGGCCTAACTCTGAAGATTGTTCGTGAGTTAATCGTCCAGTAGAAAGATAACGGTCAACTTCCGCTTTGTGGGTTTTTGTAGCTATTTCAATTTCTCTCTCTGATTTTGCATTTTTATATTTAAGGTACTCAGACAAAGATTTTTCATAAGTTGACTTGGGTATTTCGGAGGTCTTTATTGACACTCCGGGAATAATGACCCCACCAGCTTCTTCGGCAGGCCGGGCCAAGTTCTCCGCCTCGGCTCCAGACGACCCCATGGGTGCCATCGGGCCTGTAGGCTCCGGAACGGCTGCCTTGGGTTTTGCTTCACCCGCCGGCGTCGGCGAGATACCCACCGTCCCCCCACCGCCAGCCCGGGCCGGTGCGCTGGAAGGAGGTTCTTCAGGAGGCGGGGCCTTGGCCTTGGTCGGCTCCGGAGCGGCGGTGCCCGGCAAGGAGGTGGAACCGGGAGGGGGAGCCGCCGCCCCAGGCGCCGGTGTCTCTGTGGCAACACCCCGTCCCATGGGCTGATCTATAATTCCAGCCGGGGCCGGGGTTACCTCTTTCTGCTGCTCCGTGGCCAGGGAAGACATCTCCGGGAATTCTTTCAGGGCCGTGTCAGCGTCGCCCTTCTGGTAGAGATCATAGAACCGCTCGGCCCGGGCTTGGTCGCCGATCTGGGGCACCAGGGCCCGAACTGCATCAGCTTGGTTCGCTTGACCTTCGATAGTCTCCCCCAACTTCCCGCCGAAGATGGCCTCTTTCTTGGCTTCAGGGGTGAGGGTGGTCACCTCTGGGGTTTTACCAAAGGCAGATTCCCCGGTCTGGTCCACCCCATATTTCTGAGCGATAGTCTGGAGATCCTGTTGAACCTTTTCAGCCACCGCGGGGTCAGGAGCCGGAGCGTTCGGGTCTTCCTTGACCTTGCCCTGAAAGACATCCATCACCTCTTTAAATTCGTCATCACTGAGGTTGTAGTCCTTCTTAAATTTATCCACCCAGCGGCGCATCAATTCCTGTTGCGGTTGCCCCCGGGTGCCGAACATGTGGGTGCCGTAGCCTACCCCAAACTGCACGGCCAGGGAAACCGGGTCACGGTCTCCGCCGATGGCGCTGGCTCCCATCATAGCGGTTCCGGTTGCCAAGCCTTCCAGTTGCCGCACCAGGTAAGGATTAGAGACTACCTTAGCGAAGGGCAAGGATTGGGCGACAGTGAACAGGACCGCCGAAGGGATCGACCCCTTAGCCGCCTCCAGCATCGCCGCCGGATCATGTCCTTGCGCCGTGGTCTTGGCCGAATCCACCAAGCCAAAAGTCATAAGGTTGGTAGCAAATTTCTGTAAAAAGGTCGAGGCCCCGCCACCGCCGCCAGCCATCATCATCGGGGCGAATCCGGCCAAGCCGCCAATAATCTTCCCCGGCATGGTGACATATTCATCACCTTCCCCGGACATCGGCAAACCAAGTTGCGAACCCTTCAGGAAGGCGCTCCCGGCCTCCTTGACCTTATCGGAAATACCCCACCACGACTGCGGCCCGCTGGTGACATCACCGTGTTTGATGAGGCGTTCCGGAATGGACAGAAGATTTTCCAAGCCTTGGACTACAGTTTCCACGCTCCCCACAATAGGTTCAAAGAAGCCACGAGTGACCTCCGGGATGTTCTTGGCAACCCTCTCGGCTGTGGTTTCTGGTCCTACAGGAACGCCCGGAACCGGAGCAGTGGCCCCCGGTAACACACCTTGGGGCTGTTCGGGAGGAGTCACTTGGGCGGGCGAAGCCGCTGGTTCTTCCTGTCTCCCGCCGAAGTCAGGAATGGCTTCCGCTGGACTCGGCGACATGGCCGGCTGGCGAGGCGCGATGGCCGGGGGCAGATAGCCGCCCATAGGCCCAGGGACCTTCTCGGGCGGCTTCGGTGCTTCCTCAACCGGCGCGGCCGCTGCAGGCGCAGGCGCGGGCTTGGCCGACAGTATGCCCTCAAACTTTTTCACCAAATCAACAGGGGGAGCGGCCTCACCAGGAGGCGGGGTGCCACCGGGTTGCGGGGCCTCCTGCTGTTTAAGGATACCCTCAAATTTGGCGATTAAGGGGTTATCATTCTGCTGTAAGTCGGCCATCTTTTAGGCTCTTAGAAACCTGGGGTTTCGTATCGTTGGTCAGGAGACGGTGCTGCTGCCCGAGAACTCTGCTGCAACTGCGGGGCAAACTTCAATATGACTTGCCGATAATGCTCTGGACTCTGCTGCTTCAGATCGCTGAGTTCCTGGGCATTGAAACCGAGTTTATGTGCATCCAAAGCCGCTTGGTTGAACAGCGGCTCAAACTGCCGTACCTGAATATTTTCGTGGTAGCGATTCTTCCCCTCCCCCGGATGGTCCTGTTCCCAAGCTCTGGCATCGGCGTAATCGGCGTGAGCCGCTTCATTTTCTTTGGGAACCGACCCCCCAAACATGGACTTATAGTATTTATCGAAGTTGACACCCGCCGCTGAGCGGGCCTGGGCCGCATTTTCTCTCTTTAACCCTGCAAGTTTTTCATCCTCAACAAGGCCCTGTTTCCGCCATAATTCTCCATGGCTGGGCGGTTCCTTGGTGGCCTGAATTTCCGCGAGCGTCTGCCCCGGAGCCCGGTAGCCGCCAAATTTTCCCTCCACCGCTTCCCGTGCCCCGGGCTGGGCCTCCACCGGCAAGTTCTCGATGGCCACCAGGTTCTTTCCCTTCTCGAACCGGTTCGAGGCCTGGCCAGCCTGCAATGGGGTAGCAAACTCCTGCAACTGCGGCCCCCCGGTGTCGGTGGCGAAGGTCTGCCTGGTGCCCCGGATGACCCCTATGGGCGCAGGCGCGCCGGCCCCGGCATTGTAGGCGGTGGGTTCGAGGCCCCCGACCAGGTTGGCGCCCTTGACGCTGCCAGTACCTTCTCCGCCAGCCGGGACCCCCCCGGGCCACCCGCCTGTTGGCCGGTAATGGGTCAGGGTGCCAGAGCCCTTGATAGCAGGATCGGCACCGGCCCTTAACGACTGATCCTCATGCGCCCCGGCGATAAGGGCCTGTCCGCGTATCTGAGCGGCAGCGTGTTCCCTGGCCGCCGCCACTTGACCCGCAGCAGCAGCTTCCGCTTGGGTAGGGTTGCCGAAGGCGGCTCCCTTAATATCGGTCGTTCCACGAGTGTCGTACCACGCCATGGCTTAATCCTCCTTCTCAGTGTCGATCCCAAAAAACATCAGGGGGACGATCACCCACTTGTCCTTATCAAAGGCCTTTTCCTCTGACCCTTTTGTATCGTCATCTTTCCAGGTCTCAGTTTTTTTGTCCGATTCTATGTCTTTTAATACCGCAACCCTATCGTCCACGCGGTATTCAGCAAAGTCAGAGGGCCGGACATCCTTGATCTCGTTTTTTCGCCACTGCACCGTGTAGGTGGGATAAGGCCGATCATCCGTGGGGTCCTGTATCTCCTTAATCACCGCCCCGGACAGGTAAACGGTATCCGCCCAATTTCCACTAAAGAGGAGGGGAGAACTTTCCTGATCCCACCAGGGTTTGTCCGGCATCAGGCGGACCCCCAAGGCTACGAATTCGCCAGGATAAGGGAATTTGGCCGGGTTGCCATTTATTTTCTCCGGGAAAGGGACCCGTACCCACCACTTCAACCCTCCGGGTTCTGGTTCCCCTTTAAGCCCGTCAATCCAGCACATGGCATATTGGGTGTCCAGGTACATATAAGTTAGCAGGGTGCGAACATCCTCGTACCCTTCAAAAAAACTATCCGGCATTGGTGAGGTGGGCTGGCCCTTGCCATCCTGGACCGGCAATTTCCCCGCTTTGTAGGCCGCCCGAGCGGAGATTTCCCCCACCAGCACCATCATTTCCGTGCACTCCATAGGGAAGCCGCAAAGAAAATCTGCGAACCCCATCACCCCCTCGCCCCCGGTGCCCTTATCTGAAAATTGAGATTCCTCGCCATATTTCTTAATTTCAAACCGTCCCAGGAAAAGAACCCGATCCTTATCAATATTAATAGGATAGATTTTAAAACGGTCGAAGAATTTATCCAGAGAATCCCCGGCCTGTGTTAAAAGGTCATCCATTTGCGGCTCTTTTCTGAAAAGCCAATAAGTAGCTTCGGGCCAAACTTCTCCAAACGAAGTATCGAAGCCATTTTCAGGGCTGGAACTTAAAAGGCCTAAATTATCATCTGCCATCTGTCTTAACCCTCCTTCTGAATCCACATATGATCCCAAGCCGTGTGAATCTGAAACTTATGTTGACTACCGTAAACCGCCGCCTGGGCCGCATTGACCAGGATTGCCATGGCGGCCCGCGCAGCCGCCATGGAGACCCTGTTGGCGCTCTCGGCGGCAGATACGGCCACACGGCCATCTGCTTCCGATAACAAAAGTCCTGCTTCCACTCCGGTCGCGGCAGTAGCCGCTGCCTTTTCTGCCGCTGCCACCGCCACGGTGCTCGTCGCCTCATCCACTACCACCTGGGCCCCTATCACCTCAGCACTTGCCAACGCCGCAATGGCCCCCACGATTATTGACTGGTCCGCAGCCCTGATGCCTTCTGTGGCGGCTCGCTGCTCCCATAATGCCAACATATCAGCCAAGTGTTGACCAATAATACCGAAGGCCTGGTCAATCCCGGCACTTTCCACCGCCAGAGTGATGGCCGATATTTGCTTGGTGACGGCCTCAGCAAAGAGCATGACCACATCAGCCTGTAGTTCAAGGCTCTCTGCCTGGGTCATGGCTATTTGCACCTGCGCTTCAACGACCTTCACAGCCGCTTCTTCTGCCCCGATGTTAGCCATTAAGGCCCGCACTCCGGCCTTGGCCACTTCCAGTTTTTCCTTGGCGAGGTCGGCCTGGACCATGGCCTTCTGAATACCTTCGATTTCGATCTTGACCCCGATTTCCTGGACGCGTACCGCCTCTTTTTCCACCCCTAATTGATGTTTGGCGGCTTCGGCGACCAGTTGGGACACTTCCGCCTGGCCGGCGAATTCCCGCGCCGCCATGAGCAGACCCCGAACCTGGGCGTCATAGACCCGGGCGGCAAAGAGAACATTATCCGCCCCGATCTTTAGGGCAATTCGTGTCCGCTCCGTTGCCGCTTTCTCCGTAGCCAACAAATTACTCTGATCTACTTCAGCCTGGGATTGGACCACGCTTTGGTCACGTTCGTATTCCTTGACCTCAAAGACCTCATCAGTCATGGCCAGATACGATTCCACCTCAGTCCGGTATAAATCATTGAATAGAGACTCATCTTCGGCCAGGGGTGTTCCGACCAACAAGCCGACCCAAATGGTGCCGTTACGGCTCCTGGTACGCTGCTGTAATTCGCTTTTGCTGTTAGGGTCTGTGGAAATCATAGCCACCTACTTCGCAATATATTTGTACGTCATAGAATCCACTTCAGTAAAGATGTTCTGCACGCCGCTGGCATTAACCCTACCCTTTTCGGAGACACCTACTGAATTGATACTGGCCAGAAGCGGCCCAAGTTCCGACGCGATGATGCCGGCCTGACCACCGCTTTGCTTCAAACTTGCCGCTACTCGATTCAGGGTGTGATCTAATTCAGCCTGCCACCGAATACCGACTCGGGTAATCTCGGCCCCTTGGCGAATGCCGATAGCCGACTCCCGGGCGGCGGTTTGGGCAAGTTGTACGGTTGTCCGGCTGGCCGTCCGGGACAACTCCACCGCATCTGAAGCCCGAACCACGGCATCCTTGGCTATCTCATAGCTCAATTCCGCCCTTTTAATGGCACTTTCAGCATTTGCCTCAGCCAGTTTTAAAACGTTTTTCTGGGACCCCAGGTTCTCGATTGCCTTTCTGTTTTCTGCATCCGTGGTTATAGCAGCGGCCAATTCTGTTTTGGCGGCAGCCTTTTCCCCATAGATTGGAATCATACTTTGTTTAATTGCGGCAACTTCCGCTTCCGCGGTGACCACCTGTTCCAGAGCGGCGGCCCGGGCAGTTTCAGCCGACAATACCAGATTCTCAGCCGCTATCACCTCGTAGATTGCAGCAATAATGTCCAGTCGCGCCTCGGCAGTAGCCAACTGAGCGGCTAACAAATTCGTTTCAGCCCCCAAGGTGGACCGCTCGGCAGCGATCAGGGCTATTTGGCTATCTGTCACCTGCTGCTGCGCTGTTGCCTTAGCCGTGATGATGGCGCCTTGGCGCCCTTCAATCTCAGCCTGGAGCCGTTCCACATCAGCCCGCTGACCCTCCTTCAAGACCTCTTCCTCGGTCTGTTCGATGCTTACCTGATTCAAAATTTGCTCACGGTAGAGTTCCATCGCCAGCTTGGCGACCGCCACCGCTAACTTCAACTGAAATTCGGTCAACTCGAAACCCCGGCCCCGCTCTTCATCATAGAGCTTCCCATTGGCCTCAACCAAGGCCTTCTTGGTCTTGGCACCCACCACCAGGAGTTGCGACAGACCTTCGCCGGTGACCGCGGGGAAGCCCCGGGCGGCAGAGTCATCCAGAATCGTGTCCCGGGCCTCCAGATATTTATCCATCTCTTGGTTGGTGGCCAGGGCCCAACGGGCGCTTTCATGGCGATCATATTCCATGATTTACCTCTTGTTCAAAGGCAAGACCGCTATTTCAAGATGTGACAACTGCTCGAAATCCACGATATCCAGAGTGAATAGCTGGGATTCCAAATCCCGACTGACCACGACCCGGCCCCCGTTATCCTCCGGTATAAAGGTCCCTTCACCAGTATCCGCCTTGACCCGGACCTGGGCGCTGTCCCCGCACCTTCCCAGGTGAACACTCCGGAGCCTCTTGTGCTTTTCGCTGGCAAAATTGGTGACCAGTCTGACCCCTGGGTGGATCGACTGGCCATCATCATCAGGTCCGCCCAGGAGATAGATGCCATCCGGACCAGCAGCATATTCCCGGCCGCGGTAGCGGGCATAAGAGTTGAAGTTGAACCCGGAGTAAACGGAGGCGCCGAACTTATTCCCGGTAAGCACCCATGTTTCATAGGTCTCGACAGCTTCGGCCAGGGACCCGACGATCACCCCGCCCTGGGCGATGACCGCAAAAATCGCCGGAGTGATGCAGGCGAACCCGCCGGCCCCGGAAATTTGTACCTGCACTCCGGAGGTGGTGACCGCAAAGACCTCCGGTTGATCGAGAGCCACCACCGCATCGCCGGAGATGACAACCCCGCCGCTGGCGATGACCGCGCTGACCAAGGTGGCCGGGTCGATGAAACCAGCCACCTGGAGCCGGTAATACCCCACCTCCACGCCGCCGGAGGCGACTACAGCGTAAATTGTGGGGGAGATAGGTTGTACGAACTGCGGAGCGCCACTCCCGCCAACCTGGACGCCGCCAGAGGCGATGAAAGCGGTGACCGTGGGTGCGGTAACGTCAACGAACCTGGCGACACCCTGGCCACCAAGCTCCACTCCGCCCTGGGCGATGACCGCATAGACCACCGCCTCTATGAGAGCCGTTACTCCGGCCCCGCCGACCTCAACTCCGCCAGTGGCGACAATGGGGGCTGAAACTATAAAACTTACATCTCCGGCCCCTGAGACTTCTGCACCACCGGAACCGACGATCACCGCCGTAGTCCATGCAGGCGGCTGGATAACAATCCCTACGGTCCCGATAACCCCGGCTCCGGAAACCGCCACCCCGCCAGAACCGACAATTTGAACGACAGTCCAGATGGTCGGCGGTATGGCCGCACCTGTAAAAAAGACCGTCCCGGCCCCGTCAATCTGCACCCCGCCCGAGCCCACGACAGCAAAATCAAGGATTAGAACTTCAACTTGGGCCAGAAGTTGGGTAACCTTGATCAGGGGGGGGCTATCAGTCTCCACCTGGGAGAGGGCTTGCGTCACCTTGATCCGCGGTGTCGTGTCCGTCTCTACCTGGCTGAGAACCTGATTGACCTTGATTCGATTCGTCATGGCGTCCCTTTAAGCCGCAGACTTCATGCCGATTTCCAGAGCATTAATTTCCGTGTCCAACCACACGCTGGAATCCAAGGGATTTTTTTCCCACAACTTATAAACGCTCTTGGCCGTGGTAGTGGGCACCGCATTATTGCCCCCAACGTAATCCACTCCACCACTGCGAATGGCCAGCTTCAGGTTCAAGGGCGTCGGTGCCCCCTCCTGGATACACTGCGCCTGGACCTGGAGGCTTTTCACATTGGCGATCACCCCGGCCAAATCGCTGGCCAGATATGTGTCCAGAAGATCATCCGTATTGGTAGCCACGAAATCGGCGGCGCTGGCCGGCCTCTCATCCACGCAGGTGTAATTGTTTCCCGTGGAGGGGGTGAATTGCGTAGTATTCCCGATGGCGTTAGGAACGATGGCCTGGACCGAAGTATTGCCGATCCAGTTGGCATCATCGACGACCACATCGTCGTATAAAGCCGCACCAACGCCGCTTGCAAGTCCTAACCGAATGTTATCAATTTGTACCGACGAAGCAGTGGTATTTCCGGTAAAGTTTATAACGTAACTACCATTGACCTTTACCTGGAAGTATCCTGCCGAAGCATGAGGTTTATATCTAACCTCGATTAGATATACAACATTCATGGTTAATGCGGTAAGTGCAGATGCCAACAAAGTGCCAGTTGTATCTCCTGCATACGCTTTTAGTATTGCGGTGGTGAGGGCTAACTGAAGGCATCCCAACACAGTAGTCCCATTTTTAAAAAAAATTACCACCGCTCCTGCTGTGCTTGGTTTGAATTTAAAAGCGCAATAATACTCATCGGCAGCAGGTAAGTTTTTATCTATACTGGCCGTAGTGCCTTGGCTAAGACAATAGGAACCAGACATGCCAGCAGGAGCCGCAATCACCGTTGGAGTTCCTACCCAGGCATCCCACAGGTCCATCTGCCCCGACTCGAAACCATCTATGAACACCCTAGCCATGGTCGTATCTCCTTATGTGGCTCCAGGCCAAAAGCCCGCAGTCTGAAGTTCTTCTTTGGTATGTGGGCGCGTATAAAACTTGATTTTGCTTGGATCTGTTTCATGAATACTATCAGGTTGCCGCCATGACCAATGATTTATATTCTCATTATTAACCAAATTAACCGAGAATTTATCTTGATACTTAAACTCAGGAAATTCAAGGAAATAACCCCTTTCTCCTTCCCAAACAAATCCTTCATCTATATCAAGGGGCGACATACCGCTATGACTTTGACCAAGCGCCTTTACTTCTTCATATAATTTTTTGGTATAAGGAGCCGCCAACACGCTAATCATCGTAACATCATAAAACCATTCAGTCCAACGACCATCTGGATATGAAACCCAATATAATGTTCCAGGGGTATAGATTGAAAAGCTTCTATTTCTTGCACCAATGGCTTGAAAAATATACATAATAGGCCCGACTATAATAAGCCATTCAAAATATCTCTTGTCATTATAAACTGTTGATTGAGTATCATATTCCCATGGCCCCGGACCAATGACTGTTGTTTCTATTCCTGTATCACAGATTACCTCCGATTCATTAACCAAGCCAAGGTCCATCCCGTCCGGACCCTTGCCTTCGCTATCTAAATTTCCATACATTTCCCCCTGTTTACTGCATTGGAGATAAAGTTTATGAGCTTCATCATCATAGGCTTCCAGCATCATCCGGATAATATCTTCCCCGATCCGGGGAATGCCATCCAAAAAGCCCACCACGGCAAAGGGTTTGCCATCCTGAAGCATCACCTTCACTTCATCATCAACCCGAAAACTCATCCAGGCGTTCTCAAAATATTTCTCATCCTGATTAATGTCCTGGGCTTTATGGTCCTCAGTGTCCCAATACTGCTTCCGTGGGTGATAAAAGAGGGGGATGAAGTCGGACTCTCCAACCCCCTCAATCTCCACCTTCACCATTGATTCAACCCTGAAGGGATCATCCGGATTATCAACGGCGGGACGCTTAAAATCCGTGATAACCCCCTTGGCATAGCTCACCTGGCAGACCGTTGGGAAGTCCGGGTGATCAATTCTCCAGCTATCCGGAGATTTTTCGACGACGGCCAGTTCGGTCATAAGTTACTGTCCAAATGACAATTTATATGTTATAAAAAATGAGCCGAGACGCGGTGCGTGAACACCGGCCCGGCTCTCCCCAACACACCAACCTGATAGGAGGTCGGCACAATGAGTGATTCCCAGTTTACCAATTCCCCTGAGATTTTCAAGCCAATTCCAGGCTTCCCCGGTTACGAAGTGAGCGATCAAGGACGGGTTAGATCCTATTGGAAAAAGGAAGGTGGTCGCCATTCTGGAACAAAGTGGTCTGAAGCTGTAAAGCCGAAGTGGTGTATAACGGCCACGCCTCAAAGAACCCTTAAACCAACCTTGCGCCTTGGTTATCCCACGGTTACCTTGGCGAATGATGAAAGACACTCGCCCATTGGGATTCACCGCCTCATTCTGTTCGCTTTCGTAGGGCCATGCCCCCCTGGTCAAGAGTGCCGTCATAAAGACGGTATCCCTGCCCATTGCTTCCTTGATAATCTTCACTGGGGGACGCGTAGTGACAATACCTATGACAAATTTAAGCATGGATACACTTGCCGTCCCCCAAAGTACGAAGGCGAAAATCATCCTATGGCGAAGCTCACCAGCGACCAGGTTCTTAAAATTCGTGAACTTTATGCCCATGGTTATCGCCTATGCGAACTTGGAAGAATGTTTAAGGTGTGCCCTCAAACTATAAAATCCATTATCATTGGTAAGATATGGAATCACCTACCTTAATTATGCTGTTGACAGCGAAAAACGAGGTAAATATGTCAGTTTTTGACCCGCGGCGGTAATCGCGTAGGGGCCCGGGCTCGGGAAGACCTCCACGAACATCAACTGCTGGTGGGCGTCCGGGACCGCCGTGCCGGTGTTGCTTTCGGCGTATTTCGTGGTCGCCAGGGAATCGACATCAACGTGCAGGGCATCATTTCCGGACCCGGTGATCTTGGTGGTGGTCTTGTTGTCGGCGACGGTGTAACCTGTGCCCGGGGCGATTATGCCAAAGGTGACCACAGCCCCGGCGTTCACCGTCAGGACAATGCCCTTGCCTCCCGAAGCGTCAGTTTGGTTAATCGCGAAGATGTCGCCGACGGCATAACCAGTTCCGCCCGCCCCGGTAGAGCCGAGCGAAGTGGCATTAATGCCGCCAAGGATGGTGATTTCCTCGTTGTCCTGGAAAGTACCGGTCTTGGTCTTGATGTAGAGGTTGCCGGCCGCGGTCCCGGCCGCCCAGGTGCCCGTGCCCTGCAATTCGACCATGGTGACGATGCCGGTGGCATGGCTGGTGCTGCCATAGACGACATCGCCAACCTTGATCTCCACCGCCCCGGCGTCGAAGGGCAGGACCCAGGTGTAAGCGAAGATCCCGTAGGCGGTGGCCAGGTCGGCGGCGTCGGCAGCCGCAAAGTTCCATTCCTGAGCCACGGCCCCATACTGACCCTCGGCTTTGCCGGCGGCGTTGGTCTGGACGAACCATTTATTCGCGATGGCCGCATCTTCAACCAGGTCGTTGCTCAGGGGAATTGGGGCGTAGGTCCGTCCCCCGGTGGCGAGCCATTCGGTTAAGGTGGAAAATAGGGTGCTGCCATCAGGAATGATGGAGGTTTTGAAGAGGCCCAGGACCATGGCCTTCCCCTTGAGGATCGCCTTCAACATCTCTTTTTCGCCTTGATTCGGAACGTAAATTGACACGGTATTTCTCCTTTTAAATTTATTCTTAATCCTGCGCGGTGACCTCAATCCCGGGGATGATCCCCCGCACCGTCAAAGACATCGTGGGGTTCATCACGCAACGCTCTTCCGCCAGAACAGCCTTGATCCGCTCCGCCGCCCGATGCTCCCGAGCTATTCGGTCGGCCTGAAGCATGGCCTTCATTTCTTCCGGAAGGGGAGGAACTTTGGATACCATCGACGGCCGCAGTTCGGTGGGGCCTTTTACCGTTTCCAACCTTTTCTTGTCAGGCATAGAATCTCCTTTAGTTTAATGCACCACGCAGACCGGATCAGGATCAGCGCCAGTGCGGTAAAAAGCTCCTGCTGTTAAACCAGCGGCTATTGCAGCGGCATTGTTGGCATAAGCTGGTAATCCAGCAACATATAGTTGGCCTGAAAGTAACATTTGGCCAGTAGCTCTATTAATATAGATTGATGTGCCAAGATAAACATCGTTATCATCAAATCGGTTGAGAAAGAAATTAGAACCTGCATTCCCTCCAGATTCAGGCACATCATTAATACCATGTTCAAATCTACGACTGCCAGAAGTCTGATAACTGGTAAATCTATAATTTCCAGCAGCGGCATTGACCACGAGTGAAGTATTCGTTCTAATAGTTCCATTTACATCAAATTTTGCTCCCATTGATGTAAATCCAACACCGACACTACCATTTTCATCTATTGCCAATCCGTTTGTGAAGTTTGATGAAAAATTATCAGTTGTATGTTGAAAAAGAATAAATCCGTCTGTTGAACCATTTATTGTAGAGATTATACGCCATTGTTTTCCTGAACCACCATTAAAATGATATGCTTGGGTATTAACACTTGTAACATAAATACCAGTACCTGCTATTACCCCATTTACATCTAATAAGAAGACAGTTGGTGTTTTTCCGATGCCGACGTTGCCCGCCGTATCCACCCAAACCGCTTGCGGTGAGCCATCAGAAGCCCAAAGTGCGGAGTGTTTGTGGCCGGGGTCAAGGGCTGTTCCCCAGGCGTCGTTCCCGCCCGTGCCCCCGTTGGCCACGGGCAGGATGCCGCTCACATGAGTCGTCAGCCCCACCTTGCCCCAGGCTGGTGCCGTAGAGACCCCGGCAGAGATGAGGACATTATTGACCGCCGCCGCCGCCAACTTCGCCAGGGCAGCCGTGGTGCTGGCATAGATCAAGTCACCCACGACATAAGGGACCAGCGAGTCCGGAAGGACATCGGCTTGATAGGCAAGTTTTTTCCACTGGACCTCACGAAAAACCGCGCTGACGATGGCCCAATCATCGGAAGTGCTGAAAGTCCAGTCCATGTGTGTGTCGGTGGTGTCGGTCTTGATGAGATATTGCCCGCCGTCGCCATAGGAGCCGTCATCTACGTCGTAGAGTTGGGTTCCGGTTCGTCCGGAAGGGTTCCAGGTAGTAGCCCCGGAGCCGATAGCAGCTACGATCACATCACCAGAGGCCAGACCGGTGTGCGTGGGGCCGGTCGGGTCGGGGCCGGTGCCAGAACCTATATCGGCGGTGCGTAGTTGCGTTTGATACCCCGAGGCGGCTTTATAAGACGAAGCCTCGGCGGTGAAATACACATTGTTATCGTCGGGAATATGAATGGTAAGGGATGAACCTGTGGGTGGATTGAGCAGATACCATAACTCAACGGTAGTTTCGCCGCTGCTGGCTTGAGCATTGGTGCTGGCCTGGGTCAGGGCGACGCCGTTGTAAGTCGGGGCGCCACCGGTCCTGGCCGTCAGGCCGTCCACCACGATCCCCAGGACCAGCAAAGTTGCCCCGGCCCCGCAGGTGTAGCTCAGATCCCGGCCCGCGGCATTGGCTCCCCTGGCCAGGTTGGCTTTGGTATCGTAGGTATGGGCCATAATTTTTAGACCCCGTATTTCACCTTGGCCTGCTCAATGGTTTCGGATAATAGTATCTCCAAAACCAAGACCACTTGAGGCAACGGCAACCTGGCTTCAGCGATGAAGGCCACAAAACGGTTATGGAGGAGGCCCATCTTATCGTCCAGGGCCTCCTCATAAAGTTTGGCCACCTTCTCCAAGGCCGCAGCCTTTTCCTGTTCGGAAGGTTGCTTACCCTTTTTGGCTACTACCATTATGCAATCGCCGTGCAGCCCATGAAGGCCAGGGTGTCCACCTGAAAGGCCAACTTCCCGAGTATCGGGGTCAGAAGATTCAGGGCCGTGGCGTCCGCCACGTTGGGAATTTCCCCGTCCGGCAACAGGCCCAGAAGAGTTTGAACTTGCGCGGCGGTCAGGGCTGCGATGTTGCCCCCGGTAATGCGGCCCACGATTCTCTGTTCGGCCACGGTTAAGGCCGCCGGGGTGTTGTCGGTGTCGGCGGCCAAGATCGTGTTGGCATCGAACAGCGCCTTCAGAACCACATCAGCTTCATACGCTAATTTCTTCCAAGTCACGGCCATGTTATTTCTCCTTTATTCTACGGCCACATAAAGGCCATTATCCGCAGCTTTGTAGCCCACAAAACCCTCTGCCGGCGAGTCCGGCAAAGTCATGGGAACCAAGACAATCCCCTGAAACTCTAAAGGCTCGGCCCGGCTTTCCCAATGCCCGGTAGCGGCGTTGAACCGGATGATGTCGCCGTCGGTCGGGGCCGGAGCATCCACATTCAGCAGGTCGTCAAGGTTTAGTTCTCCCCCGATCCCCGGAGCCCCGGTTTCACCTTTCGGTCCTGCCGGCCCCTGCTGTCCGACTTCTATGGCGACCGCTTCCTGCCGGGGGTGCGATTATCGCCATTTCGGTCCTTGATTCAACTACAACAGCTTCCTGCTGCGGTGCTACGGCAACAATTTCCTCCCGGGCCTCAATCAGTACCGCCTCTGATTTAGGGGCAATAATATCGACCACGTTATGAAACCTCCACGCCGCCCGCCGCCGCCTCATCCCGGGTGACCGTGCCAAGAATTTGCACCGCCCCCTCAATGTAATTCTGGCGTAAACCGTGGGTATCGGTCAGCACCAAGTCCCAACAGGCCTGGCTATCCTGGAGTAATATGGTCTGCGTATCGGTCAGGCTGATAACGATGCTGCCGATGAGCGGGTCAATCGTGGCCTGGAAAGTGACGATCAAACTATCCCCATCTTTACCGGACCTCATTTCCGCCTTGGCAGAGTAACCGGTAAGGTCCATGGCCGCGCCCCGGCTCTTCAAATAAAACGTCTGAGAGAAGTCCCGATCCCGGTAGATGGTCAAGTCGTGGGTTGCAGGTTTCATTAGACGAGTGCCCCCAAACTAATAATTGAAGTCATCTCTTCATCCACCTCATTCGGCAACCCGGATTGGGTCATCACCACCTGGGGAATCCCGGATAAATACCGGAACAGCCCGGCTCCTCGCTGCCGCATGGAGATCGTCAAGGCGGAATTGGTCATGTGAGTGACTGTGCCGCCGTGGCTGCCGGTGACGAAACCCGTGCGGGCCATCCATATCGGTAGCGGCATTTGAGGTCCCTTGGGCCGGAGTAGGCCATCCAAGGCGGTCATAGAACCGGGGACCTGGGCGATAATCAAAGTACCAGGGACGGCTCCGTCAGCAATCCGGTCCACCTTCATCTTCTTTGGGCTCGTCCCGGCCAGAAACCAGGTGGAGGTCAGGGAGTTGACAAACATCCCCTCGTTCACCGGGGCCACCATCACCAAGTCTTCCATGAAAGGCAGGTAATTCCCCCTCTTGAACCATTCATATTCGCCGGGCTCGGAGAAGTAGAGATTGCGCCCCGAGACCCCCCACATACGCCCGTGCGCCTGGCAGAAATGGGCAAAAAGAGGAGGAGGGATCACGCTCTGGGTAAGAAGGGGCCGGATGGTGGGGGCCTGGGCCGTGATTTGGTCATAACTATCCCACAGCGCCAGAAAGAGTTTTCCGCCGTCGGGATGGGTGATCCAGGGGGTCAGGTCGTCTTCCAGATTATTTAGCTGAATCCCACGGGAGAGTCCTTCCCAAGCGATCTGCGTTAAGGGTCCGTTGCCACTCTGTCGCCCATCAGAAGCCGCTCTGGTGTAGGCGAGAGAGTAACGCCCGGGGGGCAGGTCGCCCGCCACCAGGTCGATGTCCGGGGCTACAGGAGGGTCTTGGCCCCAGGCCTCCACCTCCCCGGTGAGCAAGTTGTAAATCCCGTTCCAGTAGATGGACGAGCAGAATATCCGGTTGTTGACCTCGGCGTAGTTCATCTGGGCCCGGGGGCCGACCGAAGCCAAGGCCGTCATGGTCGTTCCCTCTACCCGATACAGAACCTCGTCCACCACCACCAGAAAGACGCTCAGGCCTTTCTCTTCGCCGGCCAGGGAATGAGGACCGGAAATAGAAATCTCTGCGGCAAATCCGCCCCGAGGCCGAACCACGCCGCCGTCCGTCACATCGGCGTTCACGATGAGGTGGGGGGTGGTGCGTCTCTCTTTGTCCAGGAAGTAAGCAGGGGCTTCCGGCAGGTTATTCATGCCGTTGATGCCGTACGCGGTGACCGGCTTATTGGGTTTAATAGAAGCCGCCATAATACCTGCCTGGACCTATGGGGTCCCGGCCACCGTGGCGCCGGGGCGGGTTATAGAGTTTAGCCAGATAGAATTTCAGATTAGTTGTTTCCCTTGCCAACTCTCCCTGCCAATACTGGAGGGGTTGGAGGCTGCCGCCTTCCACCAGGTCGATGAGTTTCTGATAAGACCTGACGATCACCTTGGGGATGATCACCCGGGCGTGGAACTCTGAAGGAATGAAGTTGGGTGAATCTTCCGGTTTTACCAAAACCGTAGGCTTGCGATAATACCAGAGGTAGATGGTTTCCGTGGCCCGCGGGTAAACCCCGACCTTCAGGGTCCCGTTATCATCCCCGGCCGCCACCATGCGCACATGGTCCTGGACTTCATCGTGCGCCAGGTTCGCCCGATCCAAACAACTGAAATCCAGGGGCTTCCTCTGGTGGTCCACCCTGATATGAGCATAATTGCTGTCAGCGGCCCGGAAAATCCTCTTGTGGAAGTCCGCCGGGGCAGCGAAAAGCCAGGTGTCGTCGGTAACCGGGAAGGAAGTGGCCTGCGCAGTCTTTAGAGTAGGGAACTCAAGATCAGCCGCCAGTTCCAAGATGGCGTTGTTGAGCCAGCCCTTGAACTTCGGGGCCAGGCTCTTATCCTGGATCTGCTGGACCAACTCGTCTTCCAATTCCTGCAAGGTCATGGCGTGCCCCCTTACTTCACCTTCGTTCTGGTGGCTGCGAAGCCAGCCTCCAGGTCGTCCTTCTTGTTCTCAACCTGCAGGGCGATTCCAGTCGTCCATGGGTGCTTCTACAGCTTTGGATGAACCTGTTGTAGCCATCTCAAACCTCCTTCCACCAAAGAGCGCCAGGTCCAGATGACACCCCTTCTAAATCGTCAAAATACTGATTTACGGCTTGCTTAACCCCGGGATATTTAGGATCGGTATAGTCATGGCCGCAGATTAAGCGCCGAGTCCTGGGAGCCCAAAGTTGCAAATCCTTCATCACCATGTCGTAATCATGGTTCCCGTCGATAAAGACCATATCCACCACGGGCGGCAAGCTGTCAGAAGCCGCCGCCTCGCTGGTCATTCTGCGGGCGTGAAGGTTGGGGAAATGCCCAACATTCTTTATGAAGTCGTCGTAGGTGTCCTTCCCGGCCAAAGATTCGTCAATGATCTGGCCTTCGTTAAAGGGATCGACAGCGTAAACCGGACCCTTACAGCCGGATAAGAGGGCATAAGTGCTCCTGCCCTTGTAGCTGCCGATTTCCACGATGGAGTCCATCTTCTGAGCCTTGTCGTAGAGCCACCGGAGTTCCGGTCGGCTCATCCAGCCTTCGATTGCGTCTGCCTTATCGACGGGACCGGCCATGAGTTCCCTGTAAAATTTGGGCATAAGCTCGTTGACCCGCCAAGCCACAAGGCGCTGCTGCAGTTCATCGAGCTTCTGGTCCAGCGGCAGCAGATAGTGGTGGAAGAAAAATCCACCGCCTTCCTTATAATTTGTCGCCAGGACCTTCCGAAGATCGACATACTTCAGGCCGTACTTGGCGATGTTCCGGCTGAGAAGGTAGTCGTCAATGAGGTGGGGGGCGGTAACGACACCGCCCACCAGTTCCGCCACCGATGGCTGGATGTTGGCAATCGCTTCAACCGGCGTGAGATCGTCAGGCGGTTTCCAGAGGTCGATGCACAGATCGCTGGCTATGGCCAGCCAGTTGCCCGAACTGATGTGGCGCCCGTCTCGACGGAAGAACCGGTCGGACCTCCACCTGGCGGGAGCGAAGTCCGACCCGAAGTGAGCCACGGTGTCCCGGTCCAGGATCGAAGTCAGGTCCGGGGTGTCCGGGTGGACGAGGGCATCGGAGTCGATGTAGATGTTCCAGTCGTTCTCCATCTGCTGGGCCAGTTCGTAGATTTGCAGCTTCTCAAAGGTCACCGGCCACTCGGGAAACTTCCTCTCGCTGATGACATGGAAATCAGCATCAATCTTGCAGGCGTAGGCCTTCAAGAGAGGGTAGGTGAGCGCCGTCATCTCAGGCGAGTACCCGTCCACGTTCAGGGTAAAGACGGTCTTCTTGACTCTTTTCTGCCAAGCCATCGGATATTCATCCTTTCTGATCGCCGCGCCCCCTATCGAAGATAGGAGGCGGCTTCTCCAGGTCTGCCCCGCACTTGGGGCAATACCTGTCGCCTTGCTTATAAATCCGAGGGTCGGGCCTGAAAATCAACCCGCACTTCGGATTCGGGCAATGGACGATAAAATCAGTCATAGCTTAGACCGTGACCGTATTCTCGCTCAGGGTCGTCTCTTTGGGTTTGGCCGCGGGCCGGCCACCGGCCTTCCCGTGCTTCCCCTTCTGAGCCGCCTTCTTGTTGGCCGCCATGGTGGAGGGCTTATTGATGACCCCCTTGATGTGCGGCGGGGTCTTCTGGCCCGCCTCTGCCGCCACGGCCTCCAGCCTTTTATTCAGGCCAGCCATGGCAATCATCAGAAGCGGGGCGTTCTGTAAACACTCAACGAGATCATCCGGCTTTTCCACGAAACTGCCATCCTCGAAGCAGGGGTAGCCGTTGCTGTCGAACATGATCTTCGACAGGGGTTTATCTTCATCCAGGTGGCGGTTCCGAAACCAGTTCAAGGCTCGGTCTCGAATCGGCCTCATGTCGGGGGTGCAGAGGATTTCGTTGATCTCGTCTTCGCTGCTGAAGGGCAGGCCGGTGATGTTAATGAAGGCCCCGTTGGTCAGGAGGGCGACATGGCCGCCCCGCTGGATCTCCTTGCCGGCCTCGTTCTGCTTGCCCACCACGACCCAACTCTGCTCCACTTCGAGCAGACCAAAAGCCTTCGTACCGAGAATCTGTCCCATGGTGTAACTTTCCTTTCTTTAATGAGATGTCACGCTCCACCTTGCGATGGAGCGTGGTTTTACTCGCCGATAACCATCAGGTCGAGAGTCGTAGCCCCCGGGGCCACGCTCCCGAGTTCCACCAGTTGCGCCGCCGCTCCGGTGCCCCCGGTGACGGCGTGGGTATGGTTGGCCAGGGCTTCCATCGTCACGACCTTATTGGCCAAGTTGCCGGTGGGTGCAGCCACATCCACGACAAGATTACTGACCACGTTCGCTGCTACCGTGCCGTCGTGTAGATTGGCAGACGGGGCGGCGATGGTCAACGCAGCCGCCGCCACATTCCCCGTGGGGGTGCCGGCAGAGGCCGCGACAATCCCCACCGCCCCGGCGTCGGCGGCTACCTGGTAAATCCGAATGGTGCCGAACGGGGCCAAGGTACGCACCGTCTTATCGTATTTATAGACGTACCCGGTCCCAGGGGCGGGGGTGACGAGGATTCGCTTGATCGCTTTTTTGAAGGCCCCCAACTGGCCCATGTTGGGCAGGGGGACGCCGTAGGTCGGATAGAGCAAGCTGGCGGGCCATGAGATGCTTGGAAAACTCACCAGCGGCATCCCGGGGGGGTTATAGGAATCCCCCGCGGCCAGCGTTACGGTGACATTGGCTTGAAGAATGTCAGGCATAGTTATTTCTCCCGCAGAGGGGTCCCGGCTTATCCCAGGACCCCTTTTATCTCAGTTGAGCCCGGTGTTAGGCGAAGGCGTCGTTTACCGCGGCCTTCTCCGGGGTCCGGTTGACCAGATAGGGCATAACATCCTCGGACTCGGCCCGGCTGTGCCAGCAGAAGAACGGCTGGTAGGTGCCCGACACGGAACCGGCGGCCAGACTCAGAACCTCTATGGCCACCTGATCCCCCGGTTCGATGTCGGCGACACCCTTGTCGGACACCCCCGTATAGGGCGCCACGGCCTTGACCAGTTTGTTGTCCACATCGCAGACATACTCGAAGCCCACCTTGTCCCCATTGGTCAGAGTGATGCTCGCCAGGAGCACCTTATAAGCCCAATGCAGATTGCCCACGGTGTGGCTGACAATCGACTGGTCGTGGAGGTTATACTTCGTCAGCATGTCGTTGAGCTTAGCGATGGCCCCGGCCAGGGTAGTCACCGGGGTAGCGTTGGCCAGTATGAGCGCACCGGATTCACCTTCCTCGGCGATGTGAAAGACCCAAGCAGATTCGAGTTCTGCGTCAGCTTCATGCGCCGCGTAGGCCGTCTGGAGCAGGTTGACGCCCACCAGGAGCCCCGCCAGGTCCCCTTGGACAACGGCCGCCATAGTCCCCGGGAAGTTCGTGGTGTCCGGAACTTTGACCGGCCCGTGCATGGTGGCATCGGCGGCGTGAGCCCGCATGGCCACCAGCAGGCTGTTATACATGTCGATGGCGCTGGGCAGATCCACGCAGATCAGCCCCCGCGGGTATTTGTAAAGGCCCAACTGGGCATTGGTGGTCAGGCTGACAAACGCCGTGACCGGGTTGAAGCCAAGACGGTCCACGCACATCGGCTCCTTGGCGGTCTTGACGGAGAGGGGGAGAACCCCCAGCACGGCACTCAAATTGACTGCCGCAGCCCCGCCCTGGCCCACATCGGAGTTGGCCCCGTCCACTACTATTCTGTCGTAAGTTCCATATTGACCCATGTTCTTTTACCTCCTGAAGATGGCTGACCTCGACTTACAGAGAGTCGAGGCGGATGATCTTGGCTTTCCCATCATCCGCTGAATCCCATACAGATCCAATGCCGATGATGCCGTACCAGGCGCAGGCCTGCGAACGCCCGAAGTCCGACTGATAGTTGGTATCCAGGCGGAGGTGCGGGGTCTCCGCGGTGATTCTCGCCACTGCGTCGTCACCGAAGATCACGGCTTGGCCCAGGTAGGACGAGGCGCCGGCCACATTCGAGAAGGCCAGGGCCCGGTTGCATTCGACCCACCGAATCCGCTCGGTCATGCCCATCTCGCCCTTGAAGACGAAATCGCCCTTGGACAGGTACTTGTGCCATTCCTGCCAGTAGCGGTCCTGCTTCAGGCTCCGGAGGTTCTTGTTGGCCGAAATGCCCACGAAGTTGTCACCCTCGTAGGGCGGGCAATGAATGGTGTCCCGCAGATAGTCGGCCAGGATGGTGCAATGGTCGAAGGTCAGGCCCGCGGTGGCGATGGCCCCCGGGGTCCCGTCGGTGGCCCAGGTCCCGCCGGTGAGGCTGGTGGGGGTGAAAACCAACTTGACCGCGAGGGGGTCCATGAAAGCCGCGGCGCTTTCGGTGTCCAGGGCCTCCTCCATCTGGGTTTTGAGGAGTTTCTGGAGTTCGTCCTTGATGTTGAATTTTCCCAACCGCAGCATCAGGTTGGTATATTCAACGCCTTCGCCCATCTCCATCACCTTGATGATCCGGTTGCCGAAGGCCGTTTTCCGGATGGGAATACGGTTGTTCTCCTGCAGCCGCGAAGAGACGGAGTTGGGAAGGCGCTCGATGTGCATGATGTTGACGCCTTCACCCGCGTTCGGTTTGAAGTTGATCCCGTGTGCATGGGTAAAGGGCGCTACGATGGTAGCGCCGGCGGCCACCTTCCTCAGATCATTGCTGAGTTGGTGGTTCTTATAGATCGGCTCATCCCCTATGTCGCCAAAGGGGCCGGACTATACCATGACCTCAAGTTTGCTCAAATCCAATACACTTGAGGCCGCCCTTGGTAGTCTCTGGAAGCTGAATCGCTTTTGTTTGGCGGCCGTTAATAGTGCCTTGGTTTCATCACGCCGCTGATTAATCAAATCAGCAACTTCCCGGTTCCGGGTATGAAAGGCAACTTCATTTAACCGCCAATCCAAATAGTCGAGTAAAATCGTGGCTTGTTCTTTCTTGGTAGTGAAGTAAGGTAACAGGTGGTTGAGTATGCGTTGAATGCTCCTCATTCCAGTTACCTCCAGACTTAACTGCTCTTTCCATACTTCTTTTGCGAACTTCGCATAATTTATATGGAAGGGGGTATTCCATTGTACCAAGATGGTGGTAATACGCTGAATCATATATGGACAGGTAACTTTCACGGCCAATTTTAATTGACCCATGCCACGAGCATTATTCCCGTGGATACCAAAAGAACCCTCTCCATCCATAATGCCAGCAAGCCACGCACGATTTGCGATTTCATCTCTGCTGATTGACCCCACCTCAACATTTTCACTCTTCGGTAGTTGAGGATACACGGGTGATTCCAGCACATTCAGGCTTTTCATCGTAAAGTCACCTCTACGCGCGGCGTCTATAGTTCACCGATTGCGGCATCAAATTCCCAAGTCATAGCATCGCCAGGCATGGGTTATACCTCCGAGTAATTAAAGTGTTCGTTCCCTTTGAACTGCATCAAAGTCGTCATCCAGGGAACCCGGGGTAGCCTTCGCTGGCTTTTGGGGCGTTCTGCGCCCCCCGAGTCCCAGGACTGAGTTATTAGTTTGTGTCCGACGAGCCGCCGCCTCCCGCTCTTGTGCTGTCTGAGCGGTTCTTCCGAGGCGTTTCTGAGTTTCGGCGATCAGCCAATCCGTGGCCTCTTTGGGTTTTCCCCATAACTCCTTGGGAATTTTCTTCTCCAGTTGGTCAAAGATCAGGTACTCCGCCGTGTCCTCATCTCTCACAGCCAAACCAGCCGCTTCGGCGGCATCAAGGGCCTTATCCCAGGCTTTTTGCTGGGCCGATTTCTTGTCTTCTTCGGCCCTCGCTGCTTTGCTGGCGGTCTCCTTGGCCTCGATCTTCTGGTCAATGAGTTTGTCCAGTTCGGCTTGGTTAAGGGTGGATGCTCCGATCCCTGCTTCCATGAGGGCTGCGGCATTGGCCTCGGCCCACGCGTCGGCGACCTGATCGTCATACTCCGGGTCGGTGTCATCCAACTGCTTGATCGCCGCGACGGCCTTTTTGTTCGCCACTTTCGCGACTTCTTTGAGTTTGGCTTTGCGCTCGTCGTCGGTTAATACCTTGACCTCTTCGGCAGGCTTCTCCGGGGGCTTTGTGGCGGCCTCAAGTTTTTGCTTGAGTTCGTCACGCTCTCGCTCGATGTCGGCGGCCTTCGTGGTGGCCTCGTGCATCTTGCGCTCGGCTTCGGCGTGAGCTTTTTCGGCCTCCTCCTGGCTTTTAAACCTTGGTTTTGTTTCGCCAGGCTTCGCCTCGCCCTCACCCTCACCTTCGCCCTTGCCAGCTTCAGCCTCCCCTTCACCTGGGCCAGCTTCCCCTTCTGCCTCTCCGCCCGTGTCCGCAGGATGACCGGTCAGTAAACGATGACCAAGTTCATCATCCATCGGGGTTTCTTGGGCCGGGATGACTGCCGGGGCTACCTGGGTATCCAGTTGGGTGTCTTCGCCAGCTAAGTTTTCGCCTGCCATGGTCGTTTCCCTTTCCGTGACGGTTATCCTTGCGGGCCGCCAGATGTCATATTCTCAACCGTTATCCCTAATGGGGCGGCGTGAGTTCTTATTCGATGAAAGCCGATAAGCGTGGCCCCAACTTCCTACGGGCTACCTTCTCAGCTATGATCGGCTTGAACTCCAGGGTATTTCTGACAGCCATGATCGGGGCTGCCAACGCCTGACAGACCGAATCGGCCTCCGCCAGTTCCAGGAGTCGGTTGCGGTAACTTTGCAACCACACCTTGAGCATCTGGCTGTTCTGGTGCAATTCGGCGGTAATCTGCCAGGAGTCCATGATGGTCTTCTCCAGTCTGGAGACGACCTTGGCCCGCTCCTCGTCCACCTTGGGGACCCTGGGCCGGCCTGTGGTCATGTCAATATCGACGCCACTGGAGCCCATAGGCTGATCAGCACTCATTGGACCTCTCCTGGGGCCGGTTCCTGCCCAACCGCCCCGGCCTGCGCTGTATAGAGGCCGGCCTGCGCCTCGTTGGCCAACCCTTCGCCCCTGGCCTTCTCTGCCAGAGCAGCATCCTTGGCGGCCTTGGCTTCAGCTCCTGCCGCGGTGGCGGCCTCGGTCCCGGCCTGATGGCCGACCTGCGCTTCCTGCTGCTCCTGCTGGGCGTCGTCGATGGCCTTAGCCCTATTCGGGTCGATGAGAATGCCTTCGTCTTCGAGGTTGAGCCGCTTTTCCAGCGACTTCAGCAAGGCGTAGGGTTTGATGTACGGGATGAAAGTGTTGCCCAATTCAAACAGGGGGAGGATCAATTTCGAGATGGCGTTGATAATCTCCTGGTTACGCATCAAAGAGGCAACACCGGAGACCTTGAAAGAGCCGGAGGTGAGATGGGGCATCCGCAGGCCGGTGGGCTCATCATTATCCCGGTATTTATTGGCGACCTCCTCACCCATCATCATCGCCAGTTCTTTATAGGTGAGGTTGATGGCCACCGTCTCATAGCCGGCCACGATAGCGTTCAGGGCCCCGTCCTCCAGGTTCTCACCCATGAGGCCCACCACCGTCATGGACTGCTCCAGGTTTTGGGACGACTCCGTGGCGGTCACTTCGGCACGGTAGCCGGGGAGACCCTGGGCGGCATAATTGATCATCACGCCTTCCTGGAACCTCTGATCCCCAAAATTCATGTTGGCCAGCACTTCACCGGTATTGGACCGGCGATCCACGGTGCGCACCACCTGTTGGCCCTGCTGGGTCCCTTGGGTCAGCCATAACTTCCCGGGGTAATCGTCCAGATCGTCTTGGTCCTGCAAAGAAGAGAGGTCAATTTCCGAAGCCGGGTTGACGATCCAGTTGAGATTATCCACATGCAGGGAGAGCAGGGAGCACATCATGTACCAGAGGCTCTTGATGCCCTGCAGGAGGGACCGGCCATCGAAGCGAAGTAGGTGCGGCAAAGGGGAAAAGCCGACCCCGGGCCAGCGCAGGGAGGGGTAGGGGCTCACCTTGGGAAGCCGCACCACCCGGTTGCCGACCACGGTGAAGGTGGAGTTGGGGAGCAATAATTCACCCCGTTTATCCAGAGTCGTGCCCCAGAACTCCGAAGTCAGTACCTTGGTGCGGAATTTGGATTGCTGCCAGAGCATGTCCTGGCGCCGCTTGATCTCTTCTGGTTCGAGGTCGGGATTGTCCTTCGCACTTCCCCAGGAGCCCCCGGGCCCGCATTGCGGGATGTTGAGCATCTGGCCCGACTTCTCCATTTCCTTCAGGTCGTAATAGTCAAGCCATTCCTGGTGAATCCAATACATGCCGCTCTGGGGTGACCGGCTGAGGGCGTCGGGGTCCCGCTGGATATGCCAGGGGGGCACCAGTATGTATCGCAACCCCTTCCCCGGAATCCATTGCGGGATCATATCCATGGACTGCCCCACCGCGGCCCCCATCCCCGTGGCGTCGGTGAACTGAATGGGGAAGTTGGAATAACTCCGGGACAACATCAACTCCATGAGTTTCCGGATGAAGTCGGCGTCCTCTTTGTTTTGCTCGTTTTCGATGCTGAGAAATTTTGGATCGAAGGCTTTCCGCACAATGGCCAAGAAGAATTGGACCGAAGAGTACGGCTTGGGCACCACCACCCGGGACTGCCAGGATTCTTTCAGCGTGTAGGACGGGGGCTCTTTCTCGTTGTAGATTTCCCAACACTCCTGCTGCTGCTCCCGGATGGGCTTCATGCTGTCCGTGGATATATTGACGCAATCGTCCAGGAAGCGAACGAAGTGAGTCTCGTCCTCACCGGCGTAGGCCTGAGCCGCTTCTTCCCGCTCCTTCAACTCTTTCTGGTCCATGTCCTCATTAGTTTTCGGCTGAGAGGACTTCACCTCAAGCTGATTGCGGGAGGCCTGGACTGCGACGGCCGGGTCTTCTATGGGCGGGTCTTCTATGGGCGGTTTGACTCTGGGCATTTATTCACCTGGGGAAAGGCATCTTGGTTAATTCGCCGGTCGGGGTGTTCACGACGGGCCCCACCGCTGCCCCCGTGGTCACTGCTTGGGCCAGGGTGGGTGGCCCGCCTACTGTCCCAGGTGCGGGACCTGCGGGGGCAATCGGAGCAGCCGGAGCGGGGGTAAGCGCATCACGAACGGCATTAACAGGGGTTGCCCCGGTTAGCCATCCCGCTGTCTTTTTGGTGGCACCTACTAAATCATCAGCCATGACAGCCCCCTAAAATTTCTTCTTCGTCAGGTTACCCGTGGGGGTCTGTTTAGCTTGCATCGGGCCTCTACCTGCCCCCGGTCCATGTGGTCCAGGACCCATGCCCTGTCCAGGAACATGGTTTGGCAAGCCCGTCTGAGGGGTGCTGGCGAAATCTTTGGCGCTCTTCTTGCTCATGCCCTTGGCTGCCTTGGCCACTTCCGGGCTGGCGGCCTTCTCGCCCGTCTGGGCGGCATGGACCATCCCCATGAACTGCTGCTGCGCTTTCGATTTTGCGGGCATCTTCATTTCTCCCATTGAATTTGGTCATAACCCCGACGATAGGCCTCGGAGGTATGCCGGGCACACGCCAGGTCGCCAGTCGGTCTCGGGGGTTCTCCAGACCAACCGTTCTCCGGGATGGCAAACCGACCATCCACGATGTTCCGGAAGCCCTCCCGGCCCACATTGTTGTTAGCCTCGTCCCGGCCCTCGAAGACCTGTACCTCTTTCCAGCCGGCAAAGCCGGAAGTTCTGTCGTCCATGCCCATTACCGCATCCCTCCCATTCCATAACTTCTGGCCCGGTTGAGGGCCTTGGCTGCCCGGGCCTGCGTTTTCCGTTTCGACACATAGGAAATTTTGGAAGGAAGAAGAACGCACACCGAACTGGCCCAGGCATCGCACGGATGGCTGGCCTCGTCTTTGTGAGGGACGCTACTGGTGCGCTTTCCTTGGTTGTTGAGGTGGTAGTGCCAGGAACCGGAGAGGCCCCGGTCCAGGATCCGGTTGTCGGCCGAGAGCAGGATCATGGGCTCACCCCGGGCGTCGGAATCCCGCAACACAGACCGGATGTGCCGCTCGATCATCGACCACTCTCGGGGGCCCGGCTCAAAAAAAGCACCAGGGAAGAACTTCTCGACCTCCCTGGCCGCGCTCTTCAGCTTGTTAGACTGGTCCATGTTCTTCATAGTGGGATCACCACCGATCCGCCAAGCCTTGGCCTTGCCCTTCCACCGCGGACTTTCCAGGAGGGGGATGACCTGCAATTCCATGAGGGTGATGATGTCGGAACCGGAGAGTCGGACGGTATCCAGGAAGATGAGGCGGTTCATGTTGGTAATCTGGCCCAGGACACAGCTTGGGTTTGACCAAGAATCGAAGAAGGCGAAGGACACCAGGCCCGGGGCCGGGATCAAGCGGTTGGGGGAGAGGTGGCGCTGCTGATTGTAGCCCGGCGTGACCGGGGCGCCCGGGTCGATTTTGGCAAACTTGCCCAGGACATAACGGTCGTAAGAGGCCTTGTCGTTCTCGTACATCTTCATGGCGGCCTGGCGGGACTCGTCCTTGAGGTGAAAGTTCTCGCCATAGGGCACATGCCAAACCTTTTTCCGGATGAGGGGGTATCTGGCGTCGATGTCGGGTTCTTCGATGAAACGCCGGTAGGTCCAATGGTCTTCATCGGCCGGGTTCATATCCACCAGCAGCCGGCCCGGGGTTCCGGTGTGTCTGACGCATCGGATAACCGAGTTGTTGTAAACATCTTCTGAGAGCCCGGCGTTCACCCTGTCGGCGGTGGCCATGGGGGCGGGCTCGTTGAGCCAGATCAGGGACCAGGCCGAGGAGCCCTGTAATTTTCCCAAACTGGCCGAGTCGTCCAGGCCGAAGAGATCCACCTGAATCCGCAGGCCATTGACGTTGATGGTCAGTTCCTTAAATTCGTTCTTGAAAGCGATGGCCTGGGGACAGTCTTGAAAGAACTCTTGGAAAGAAGGGACGATACTCAGTTTGATGTTTTCCAGGGTATCTCGAATAATGGCAGCCCGGATAGGCTGACCACAACGCTTCGCATGGCTTAATAAAGCACCAATACAACCAAAGGTCTTACCCTCCCCTAATGAAGCGATAAGAATAGTGATGGTTTCGTGCGAGTCGATGAAGTTTTTTACCGTTGGAGAGAAGACAATTTTCCGCTCGGTGCTACCCATGCCTTCTTTGTTACCCTCAAAAATAAAAAAAGAAAGGGCCAACTTCGCCCTTGATTAATTTTATTATCCATACTATTTGTGTTGAAATTATACGGTAGGGGGTTTATTTCCTATGAAAAAGCTAAATGTGCGGGGACCGGGGAAGTTGAAGCAAACAACGGTGATGAAAGTGCGTAATTTCGGGGGATCGTTCTATATTTGCCTGCCAAAATACTTTTGCGATCAAACCAATATCAAGGCTGGCGATCCAATGGTATTAATTTTTGGGGAGAGTTTACGAATAACGCCAGTGAATAAGGGGGAATAGACTATTTTGCTACTACCAGCCACTCCCCGAAAAGAAGCAACGGAGCCGGGATGCGGGCTGGAATACCCGGGCTCCATTGCCAGCATGGTTTCTCGTTTTCGACAAAAATAATCCCGTTGTCTGATCCGATCAGTGCCCCTACCGGCACCGCCATCAGGGCAGGATCGTCCTGAATAATTTTCATGGCTTCAAGGAAGTTCATCTTCATTTTCATTTTCCAAAGTAGCTACATATAAACCACGGTTCGGATCAAACCTCGGACCATGCCGGGAACATAGCGAATGAAAGAGGGTGGAAAGAACAGCGATGAAGTACCCCACCACCTGTTTTCTCCCGGAGAAAACAACGAAAGTCTCGCCAGCATCGGTGCGGGTGAGATTGACATCGACGGAATCTGGCACCCGAATAGCATATAGGTGATTCGTACCGAGTCTGTGGCTTGCATCCGGGTCAAAAAGAATCTCGAACTCATTGTAGTTGGGCATGGTAGATTTCTTCCTGGGAGAAGGAGATGGATTTAATCATCATTAGCTTTATTGTTTATAAAGTGGCGGGCCCTTGGTATTTCCCCTAATTACCGTTCTTCGCTGCATTACAGCGGTCCCTCCGGCAAAGAAGTTGAATGGAAAATCGCGGGCCCATAATTATTAGTTCCAGCAGCCCCACACCCCGTCAATTCCGGTGAGCAGCACCATAAGGTCCTGGCATTGCTTCCAGAAGACGTAACTTCCCATAAACCAGACAATCGGTTCTTTAGGAGGCCACATTCTATATTCGTTCAAGATCATTCGTTCCGAGCTATGGACGCGTTGGCCCACATCACCGACTCTTCAATCTTGGTCAGGGCCAGGGACCGCTCCCGGGACTCAGGACAGAAATCCATAACCATCTGGGCCAGACTCCTGGCCTTGCTCCGCAATTCCTCATAGCGGCGCTGTTGGTCTCCCTTGGGGGCATGGTAGGTGAAATTGTTCTCCAGGCTGTAGGGCATTGAATTACTCCTCCTTGGTGGTGGGGTACTGGTTCTTGATCTTGGTCAGGAAGAACTTGCCGGCCGAGATCCCGTACAAGAGTTCCTCATAGACCTCGTGGGGCACATTTTCGTACCGGTAAAGCCCGCCTTTTAGGAACTTTATGAACAGTATTTTGTTCATGGGATCGTAACCGACACTATGGAGAAGAGTTGAATCGACAAGATTCATCGGGCAGGTTGACATGACTTTTCCTCCTTCGGGTTGTGGATCGGGCAGCCGGCCGTGATCACGAACATCTCGTAATCGCAGTTGATCCCCCGGCCCCAATGGTTGTCAATAATGGAGCACAAGCAGCCCATATCTCGGGCCTCTTCGCTCCCAGGGTAAGGCATTGGGTATTCTTTCATTTGATAATCCCTTCCTGGACGAGGAATGTTCGGCCCACGCGATGTAACTCCTCATCGAAGAGCCCCTTGATCAGGAGACTGAGACGGCGCCATTGGTCCGGCCTAATCCGGTAGAGCCGGCCATCGCAGTAAATGACGGCTGGCTTAGAGAATTTGCTCATGGCCGTACCAAAGTCTTCCCACTATTCTGCGGTATGGTCACCAATGCCCGGAGGTCCTGGAGGTGGGCCTCCTTCGCTTCCAGGAGACCCTTGAGTTTGGCTGCGCCTTCGCTCTTTATCCCGATGGACTCCGCGGAGTTGAGGAAGGCCTGAAAGAATTGCTCTAACTCTCCCCTCGAATTGGTTTCAAAGGTGGCCTTTTGAATAAGCTCGTAGTCTCCCAACTCCCGGAAGACCAGCGGTTCGGCTATAAAGGTTTTGCCATCCCGGATAAGCATTATTACCAAGCGGTGATGGCGCCCAAAGAACTCTTCTAAACTTAGCCTGATCTCGTACATCACCACCTCCATCCCGTAAGGCTCATCTGTAAGATCCCGGCGTGGACCTGCCGGAGGCACCGGCCATTCTCCCGGTCACGGTTGAACTTGCCCCCGTAGCTGCGCTTGATCTTGATGGCCTTGGGTCCCCGGGTAAATAGTCTCATCAGGGAGGCCGTCCACCGCGCTGCGTCCGAGTAAAACCTCTGTCCTTTTCTCATCGGTTCTCCTCTTACTCAAACACCCTGGCCATCCGGTTCTGCTTCTCCAAATACTTTATGCGCCTATAGTACCGCTCGAATTGGGCCGGACCATCCCCCGTGTTATATTTCCTGAGCGCGGCCCGTAGGCTACCTTCCCTTCGGAGGTGACCCGCCAGAGCCTTGATCCCGCCCTCGGCGTTGCCGCCAGGCGTGTTGGCCCGGGGCACTTTGCAGCCGACATAGATACCAAAGGGTAGCCAGTAGTTACCATGTCGGCCGAACCGGAAGCGGACCTGCTTGTTGCTGCCTTCGGCCTCGGCCAGCGCCAGGGACAGATTAGGGTCAACGTGATAAGCCATCGAATACGCCTTTACCAAGATCATCCACTCCGGCACGGTCATTCCTTGCGGCTGGCTGGAGGCCAGAGTGGGGTTGAAGGTTAATGTCAAGGACAGCCATAGGGCTGCTGCCGGTAAAGATAACGGTGTCACTCAGGCATTTTGCAGGGTGCCAGCCCTTTACTGCGGTTAAAGTTCATCATGTTGTCCTCCACCTTAAAACAATCCTTGGTTCACTGCCTTCACCCGGGCCTCAGCGACGGGGATGCAGTCGCCGTCGTTGTCCAGGCCCACCGCCCGGCGCCCCATGGCCTTCACCGCCACCAGGGTCGTCCCGGAACCCATGAACGGATCCAGGATGATGTCCCCCGGCCGGGAGCCGATGGCGATCTGACTCATCTAAGAACCACCACCGGCACCGTCGTCCTAACCCGTTGCGCCTGCCGTGCATCATTCCAAGCTACCCCGATGCCCAGGGCGCAGAGGAGGAAGAAGGCGATGAGAAGGCCGATCAGATAATTCATATCTTGTTCCTCCAGGTCTTCTCTGGCTTCCAACCCTCCGGATATTCCAGATCCAGCGCCGGCATCGGCTTCCCCGTCATCATGTCGATCCGGTCAGCCTGGAAGGCGCATGTCTCCTGGATCGGCGGATCTTCCCCGATGTCGCAGGTCCCGTCTTCGTTCGCCCAGAAGCAACGGCAGGATTTACTCACCAGGAGCCTCTTGTCCCCAGAGCAGGTGGTCGTCGAAATGTTTTTGAAAAATGGCGATGGCCGGCACAGAGGCAGGAAAAACTTTATGGTGCCAACCCTGGACACCCAGCGGGCAGTCCCCCACCGCGTCGATCAGGACATAACAATGGGTCAGTTCGTCCTCGATCACGAATCGCACTTCCTTGATGATGCTTGAGCATTTTCCCATGTCATTTACTCCTCCCCGGGTCCTTGTGGACCCCAGCCTCTTTGCACTCGTAATGGTTGTTGACCGGCACCCCCTCCAAGCATGTATCCCGGCAAGGCGTTCGCCCTGTCGATTCTTTCATGCGCCTCCCGGAGGGATTTCAGAAAGTCGGGCTGGTCAGCCATCGTGGTCTCGCATGAAAGCCTTGATAAATTCCGCCCCTACTTCCGGCGAGATGGCATTACCCGCGGCGCGCAGTCGTCCCACTCTTGCGGGAACCCTAACAGCCAAAGGGGAAAGGCCGGGTTTAGTTGGCCTGAACTTCCCGTCCCGGCAGGGGAGCCATTCGCAGGAGGACCAGAAATTTGAGCCGCTTCGTTGATTGAGAATTGTTTCTTGCTGCCGCTCGGCCTCTTTCTCGCCAAGGGATCGCTGCTGGTCCTGCCCCCGCTGCCCGAGTGCATGTCCGGTGTCAGCCACGGCGCACACTCCGCCATTTTCCTCCGGTACTGCCCCGAACTCTGGCCGTGGCTGGCTTCCGAGGTTGGCGCACTCATCGGCGTCGGCCAAGGCGCTATGCTCCTGGCGATCTGGTCCATCCCCATCTCGTGCTTCCGGTCTCCGCCCCGGCTCCTGAAGTTGTCCACTTGCGGTGTCGGCCACGAGGCCAGTTGGGCTTGCTCCCCGAGGTAAATTGGAACCGTGTTCTGGTTCGCATTTCGCTTCCGGAAGGCCGCACATTTCTCCATCGTTGCTTCGTCCCTTACCCGATCTACCGAAGTTGGCGTGGCCCACGAACCACAATCGCTGCCTGATGTGGAACGCACCGACGCCCGCAGCGCACAAATCAGCCGCCCCAACGGCGTAACCCTCACCCTCCAAGTCATCCGAAACAAGGTCAAGCCACTCAAGGGCAGCCTTGCTCGCAACCTGTTCTCCAAAGATGACTGGAGGCCGGCAGACCCGGATGAGGTGAAACCAGTACGGCCATAGGTGCCGCTCGTCAGCAAACCCCGCTCCCCGGCCTGCCGTGCTGAAAGATTGGCAAGGGCAGGATCCGGTCCAGACGGCTTGGCCATCAGGCCACCCGGCGAGGCGTAGGGCGTAAGGCCACCCCCCAATCCCGGCAAAGAAATGACATTGGCTGTATCCCATAAGCTCGGCTGGCGTGACATCCCTCACATCCCTCTCGTCCACTTCGCCCGGCGGAATATGACCCGCCTTAATCAGCTTCCTCAGCCACTTCGCACAGAACGGGTCGATCTCGTTGTAGTAGGTCGTCATCTATTTTTCATAAATGCCTTGTACCGGGCCGGGTTGCACCACCGCCGTACCAGCGCCCGCCACTCTTTTGTCTCTCCACAGCCGAATAATTCCTCCCTTCCCGGTGCCGCCGCACCCCCACAGCCTCAACCTTCCCCCTAATCTTCCACACTCCCACCATCCTGTCAAGTCTTTATGTCATCCCGACAGATATTTTGTGAAAAAATTATTGGGATTTCACAATCAAGGGGGGCCTCCCCTCAATGAACACCCCCCTTCCCCGGCGAATTTTTTACTATTTTCCTCGCATTTTATTCCAAATATTATTCCAGAATTATTCCTCAATACCGCCGCACCCCCATGGTTGTCACTCTTTAGAGGATGTGTCTCTTTGTCATATAAGTTTTTGGAGAAAAATGTCGGTGGGACTCATTGAATAACATAGGGGGGCCGGTACTCGGTCCCCGGGTTCGGGCTCGGGCCGGGCTGGATGTTGGCAGGGTGGATCGCCAGGCCGGAGCGCCGAGACCGCCTGACCACGGCTTGAGGGATGATGGTAGGGGCTCTTGATAGGGTTAGTGGATACTTAATCCATTAGTCGGTAATAAATAGAATAGTCTTATCAAGTAGATGGCATGGCGTCGAAGCGCTGCGAGTAGGTCGGCGAGTAGGTCGGCTCCTCTAATCCCTTATCATGGCAGGCGCCGGAAGCATGGCTTGAGGCTGCGCCAACTTGCCGGGCTCCTTGATCTCCCCAGTTTCCTCCTCCCCCTGGCCGGTGATGATGAGCGTGATTCCCCCGGCACCCTCTATCACCTCACGCTGCAAACCGAGGCACTTTGCCGCCAGGCCGTAAGCGTCTGTCAATTCCTTGGTGGTCCTTGCCTTTTGACACGCTTTAAGAATGCCTTTAGCAACTGCAATTTCCCCCAAACCCACAGCACGAAAGATTTTCCGGTGATCTTCCGCCTGCTCCTCATATTTTTGGAGTATTTTCTTCGCTAATAGATATTTGTAAGTATTCGTTCCTACCTGATAACCACTCATCGACATAGCCTTGATGATACGAAATTGCATAACAAGGTGATATTCCAGGAATTTTAGCTCTTGAGGAGTCATTTTAGATTTGGTATCATAAATATCTAATATATCTCTATTTATACCATTCCCTTTATTATATATATTATATAGATTAGAGTTTGCATCCTTAGAAGTTGGCTTAGTGGCTGTGGCTGTGGATTTGGGGCGTCCTGGGGGGCGTTTGGGTTTTGAGGTGGCCGGTTTGGGTTTAGGTGGTCTGCCTACTGGCCGTTTTTGGGAAGCTGCGAAAAAGTCAATTTCGGTCTCTTTAATCTCTTCGGTGTCGGTTTTGGTTTGGTTGTCCATTATAATATCTCTCCCATGTATATATATATTATATATAGGGTTTGGTCAGTTTCCCGGTTTCGGCCATAAACCGAGGCTCTGAGACTGGCCAGGTTGAGCGATTTACCAGGGGGCAGGGTTAGCGGCCATGGCCTTTTTCATCTTTTTCTTCCGTTTGGCTTTATCCCGGGCGCGGGCCCGGACCTCACCGCGGTCGATCCCCTGGAGGTGGTCCCGCCTGGCAAGGTCGGCCAGAATCAGACCGACCGCCTTACCATCATCAGCTTGAAACTCAAGAGGCGCTGCGGGCCATAGGCGCCGCGCCAGGGTAAGCGGTGAATCTACCGCGGGCCCGCCGAATTCACTTTGCTCTAACCTCTTTTTCCATTTGAAGAGGCCCGCAACCGCCTGCCAGGTGGCCGGAGCTATTAAATCGAATTCCAGGCCCGCCGCCATAAGCCAGCCTTGCCAGATACCGAAATTAACCATGAGGTTCCCGGCTCGTGAGAATTGGTTATCTATTCCGGCGCCGGTCTGCGGTAGGTTGATGTCCTCAAGATAGGTCTTAACCCTTAACCCCTTCATCATCAATAATATATTCTCATATATATATATAGGGTTTTTGAGGTTCCAACGGTGCGCCGCGACGAATTGACCGGCACTGTCAAGGATACCGATTCCGCCGGTTTGCCCTGGGTCAATTCCCATGAAGTAATTCACTGCAAAATCCCGTTTTAAATTAATTTATTTTATTTATTTTCCTATTTTTTTTGGGCATCTGTCAATACGACCCAGTTTAACCACAGCTTTCCCCAATAATCAAGAGCATTTATGGCATATCAAATTATTTTCGGTTTTTTCTCTTTTTTTAGTTATGTCCTATTGACATATCAGTCAGGCTGTCATATAGTTACCTTAACAGCTTGATAAACCACTAACCCAGGAGGGATGACGATGAAAACAGGCCAACGGGTAATGATTTATCTTGACCCATTAACCGAACAGAAACCAGAGGATGAAGCTATTTTAATGTCCAAAGTGACAGAGGACCATGACACGGAAACGTGGCGAGTTGTCTTTGTTTCTGATGCTTTTCAGACCACGCGGACAATTAAAAAGACAGTTTAACCCTATCACCAGGAGGCCCCGGTTATGACGCTGCGAGAGTTAATCAGGATTTTGATCGAATCTCCCCTTTACTGGGGCTTGAGCGTCCGGGAGCGGTTGACGTTGGCCCGGTTGCCCTTAACCTATTCACCCAAATTTCAGGGAGCTTAAACAATCATGGGAGAATACATCACCACCAACAACGGCAACAAAATCAAGCTCGGGACTTGTGAACATCTTATGTATGTCCGCAAAGATGAGGTGGAGTCAGAGGCGCTGGTTAATTCTGCGATCCGGGAATACTTGGACCCTAAATGCAGTTGGATTTATCGCTTTCCCTGGCCCCAGGAAGACGGCCAGATGATCGCGTGCGCCGGCGAGCGTGAGCCGTTCGACTATGGCCACTTCGTCTTTGCCTGCGACGACCTGGAGGTTGAACATCAGGAAATCGCTAAACACGTTTCGGCCGGTCACAGCTATGGGCTTAACGTCATGATCCCCTGCCCGGCTGGGAAAGATTTCAACCTCAAGCGGAGTTTAGGCGACACCTTTCACCCCTTCCGCATCATCGGGGAAAGGGTCAAGCCGGGGCAATATTACACCGTTTTCGCCTGCGGATACTGCGATCAATGGTTTTCTCTCGAAGAGGAAGAGGGGATAGAGAAAATCCGCCAGGCGATCCTGGCCTGTGAGCCACGAGAGGAAAGAGATAAGCCCGATACCTGGTACAAGAAAGTGGTGGCCAGGCTCAGGGCCAGATAGTGAGGGGGAACCCATGCACCGAATCCTAACCGACATTCGAGTAATTTTGCTTGGCGCGGTGATCCTGGTAATCCTGGCGATCTTAACTGACAAATGAAGGAGGTGGAGACGATGACCAAAGATCAAACCAGACGCGAAATCTCTAAGATGAAACCAGGGATTTTGGAATATCTGGAGAAAGAAACTGATAAGACTACTCCAGAAAAGGGCGGCGCCTGCCGTTGCCGGGCTAACCGTGGCGAGTGGTCCTATATCGTGAAGGTGAACAAAGTTTCTGTATCGGTTGAAGATAATTGGGGCAATGAAGGCCCTAACTTCTCCCGAACTGTGAAATTTACGGACATCAAAAGTATGATGAGCGCCGCCGAAGTGCAGGAGAAACGCGAAGCCGGATTAATTGCCGAAAATGCTTATAAATCGGCTTTTTGGTTATTTGACAGTCTCGCCCCTTCTTCAAAACAGCCGGAAGAAATCAAGCCGGAAAAGGAAATTGAAGCGGAAAGGGAAAACCCGGCTTGACTTCTCAGGGTAGGCCGGGGCCGCAAGGCCCTGGCCCGCCTTGAGCAGTTAAACCTACGAATGGAGGATTAAAGTCATGGCAAGGAAAACGGCACAGACCGAACCCGGCGAACCCCAGCGCACCAAGCACTTGAACGCTGACCAATGCAAGGTGGCCGCGGCCAAAATCAGCGTAGAGCGCCGGAGTTATGAAGCTGATGTCGCCCGGTATGCTCAGGCCCAATTTCACAGTGATCCTTTCCTGGGCTCATTTCTTCCGATCTGGCCCGCGGATTATGACCTGTGCGTCGAAAAGATCAACCGCCTCTATCACCCGGAAGAGGCTGAGCTCATCATCGCCGGGCTGACAGCGTAGGAGGAGACCATGCAAATCATGTGGGAAAAAGGCCAGCAAGGCGTCTGGTGGGTATTTTTGCTTCTTGAGGAAGGAGTAGAAAGCGTCATGTTTTGGAACCTTAACCGGATACAGCATACCTACCCATGGCACAGGGTTGACCGTTATCCGTTTCCTGTTTAACCCCTGAACCCTGGCCCCTACGGGAGCCGGGCTTGAGTGGTTAAATAATAAGCGATGGAGGATTAGTTATGGGCTCACCGGAATCATCGGCAAATATCAAATTTCCAGTATCTCAGATAGATCAAGAGATACGGGAACACCTGACGGATTACTATGGCGTCAAATTTAACGCGGATGGCAGTCTCACGGAAGACGTAGGGCCGTGGGACACGGAAATAGAGGTTGAAGATGGTCTCTTTTTCATGCACAACAGCCAGGCCCGCGACGGAGAGTTCTCGGACCTGGAAATCCTGCTCATCGAAAAGGGAATCCCCTTTGACCGGACCTCTTACATGGAATGGCAATGCCCGCCGCGGTGTAGGATTTTTCGGCCTGCTAATTCAAATCTCCTGGGTCGCGGCAACCTGGTGGATCTTGACATTCGCATCAACCTGGATGCCGACGCCTACGAGCCTGTGGTGAGCGTAACCAAAATCCGGGAGATCATCAAGAGAGGAACGGCCATTGATGAGACCGAAGAAATGCAGGATGAAGTTGACCGAATTGGCCTAATAGCCTATCAGAAACTCATTGACTTGCTGGCCTACCTTGACGAAATCGTTCCCCCCTGCCCGCCCCTGGCGGATTATGTGAAGGAGGGTTAATCATGTTGGATAACATTGATCGTGAAAAGCGCGCCGGAGAAGCATTAAGGGCTTATCCCGGATTTGAAGAAGAGGATATTTCCTCTTCAATCGTGGACTTGGTGTCGGACCTGCTGCACCTAGCCCGGAGTTTGGACATCGAACCGGACTACATCATCCACATGGCGACGATGCACTACGACGCCGAAGTGGAAGAAGCCGCGCTGGGTGCGCCATGAAATCCTTGGCCCACGTCCTTGCGGGGCGATGGTGCGTAAACGCGGGGGCCGTGCTCAAGTGGCTCAAGGCCCGGCATATCGAAAAAATAACCGACCTTATGCGCTTTGGTTTTCCTCACAGCGTAGGAATGGAAAAGGCGCTTGCCGACTTTTGGGAGTTTTCGACATGAAAACCGCCCTAATCGTATGCTGGCTAATTTTCCTTGGGCTGGTGGCCTGGGGCGGATGGGAAAAGGGGAAATAACCCCATACCCTAACCCTTAACCGGGGAAGATCGGCGCTCCTGGGGCGTCTCAAGAGGCCGATTTTCCCCGAAATGGAGGAATTAAGGAATGAAATCACATTGGCTTGATTACTCAGAACTTCCGGCTTATTTGGGGCTGTGCAAAAAAAATCTATCTGATGATGATGCAGGCCCCAACTATGCGGGAGAAGCTATAACAAACTTCCCGGCAGGAGTAACTTGCCCGAAATGCCTACAACTGCTACGCGAACGCCAAGCAGAAGGCAGGCCCCCATTTGGAACAGGAGCACCCCAGCGTAAAAAACAGCTTGCGGCTTAACCGCGAACCGGGGGAGACCCAGCGTCTCCCCCATCCCTCAAAGGATTATCACATGACCGCTAAATGGGATATGCTGGCAAAAATTGGAAGGGTTGAGGCAATAATTACCTTCGATGACGAAAATACTCTGAACATCGACATCTATCGATTAGGGGAATCAAAAACCGGCGATGCAATAGCTACCTTTGAAATCGTCCTTGATGATTCTACTTCACCAAAAGGAAGGGTTACGCTCACATGACCGCCAAGCAATTCACCCGCCGCCGACAAAAACTCTACCGGACGCAGATTCAAGCCGCAGAGGCCCTGGGAGTCAAGAGAAATACAATAACCATGTGGGAGACCGGCAAGAACCCGGTGCCCCGGTGGGCTATAAAATTTTTGGAGTGTCTTTCTGCCTCCGTCCAGTACGCGCCCAAAACGGCAACCGGCTCCGTCCAGTAAATTACGGTTGTGTCCTGGCGATAGAATACCCCTACAAACGCGCCAGACTCATTCTAAGGTTGATTTGGGGACGGGTGAATGGTAAGGGTAAGGGTAAAATACGAAATCCAGTAACCATAAGGCCCGGAGAAATCCGGGCCTTTTTTCTTGTCCATTTTACGTCCAGTAAATCCAGTCTCACTTCTGATTCAACGCCGCCTTGAACCCCGGCGACGCCCGGAACAAGATACCCTTCCGGGCCGGGACCTTGACCTTCTCGCCCTTCTTCGGGCCGTTCATCACCACCGTTTCCCGGGCCTTACGATCCCGCGCCGTGAACACCCCGAGACCGGCGAAAGTAAACCGTCCGGTATCCATCAACTCCGTGATGACCAGATCCCGAACTGCCTGCAGGGCCCTCTTGGCCGCTGCCTTGGTGATTTTTGCCCGAACTGCGATTTCCTCAATCTGCGTTACCTGCATCATGGCTTGTCTCCTTTTTTAGTTGTGGCCGGTGTCTGCCGGGTCATTCACTTTTTGCGGGGGCTTCCGATAGCCTCCCGTGACAAATTTTCTCGCGTGGTTTTGAAGGCATATCTCTGAACAAAAATCAAACTCTTGTTCCAAAGAAAGCCTGTCGTTTATGTCCGAGTCACGCCTGATAACAAGAGGCGGTCGCCCTTTGAATTTGCGCTTACATGCGTCGCATTGATAAAATCTCATTCATCATCCCTCCGTCCAGTTCCCAAACGTCATAAATTCCTTCCTGTACGCGGCCTTAATCCGTCCCGTGGGGCCGTTGCGCTGCTTCGCTACTCGGATTTCGGCCATCCCCTTGTCCGGAGAGTCCTCTCGGTACACCTCGTCTCGGTAAATGAACATGACCACATCGGCATCCTGTTCCTGGGATCCGCTTTCCCGCAGATCGGCCAGTTGCGGCCGCTTGTTGGGGCGGGCTTCCAGGTTCCGGTTTAGCTGGCTCAGGGCGATGACCGGGAGGTATAATTCTTTCGCCAGGGCCTTGAGGGCTCCCGAGATTTCCGAAATTTCCTGCTCCCGGCTCCGGGCCCCCTTGTATTTCGCCAACTGCAAATAATCCACAATCACCAGGCCGATGTTTTGCCGGGACTTCAGGCGCCGGCAAAGGGAACGGATTGCCAGAATACTCATGGCCGGCTTGTCGATGATGAAGATCGGCAGGTCCAGCAACTCGCCGGCCGCCGACTGCAGACGGGCCCAACCGTCCCCGTCCAGCCTGGCGCTGCGCAAGTGGTAGGCGTTAATCCCGCCGACGCTGGCCAACTGGCGCTGCACCAACTGTTCCTTGGGTTGCTCCATCGAAAAGAAGGCCACGGGCACTTTAGCAACTTTAGCAGCGTGATAGGCGAAGCTATTCAATGCAAGTGCGGTCTTGCCCATTGAGGGCCGGGCCCCCACCAAGATCAGGTCGCCGTTCTGCCAACCGCCGGTGATGGCGTCCAGGTCGGTCAGACCGCTTGGCACCCCCAAGACCCCTTTCTTGTGCTGCCAGATTTTCTCCAGGCGCTCCACCACGGGCGGGACAATATCCGACTCGGTGTAAACCGCCTGGACCTCCTGGCCGTCCTTGATCTGGTAGATTTTTTCTTCGGCAGCGTCTATGAACTCATCGACATTATCCACCGGGTCAAAGCATTTACTGGCGATTTGCTGGGTGGCATCCAGTAGGCGCCGGAGCATCGCCTTCTCTCGGACGATCCGGGCATACCGAGTAAAGTTCGTTGCGAATCCAACCGCTTCAGATAACGCGGCCAAATAAACAGGCCCACCGCATTCCTCTAATTGGCCCCGGTCTTTGAGATATTGGGTGACGGTGACCAGATCAACCGCTTCTTCAATCCCATAAAGATCGGTCATGGCAAAAAAGATTTTACGGTGTTTAATTTGGTAGAAATCTTCCGTGTCAAGCAACTCTACCGCCTCGTCCATTAATTCCGGCCTGATAAATAAAGACCCCAAGGCAGCACATTCAGCCTCTAAAGACGCAGGAGGAGTATATATTTTATTTTGCTCGTCTTTTTCTTTGGTTTTCATTTATTCTCTCTCTGTTTTGTTGAGCATAAGACCGTCTTTTATCGTTGTTGATAAGACGGTACCTTTTCAGTCTTTCCTTCCGACACTCTGGATGAATAAAAGACCCTCGGCTGTGTTTAACTAAATTATCTAAGGAATCATACTCCTTGCACTCTACACATTTCCACCAGTCGGCGTGGCCACAAGACCTAAGTGCTCTGGTTCTTTTGTGAAGTAGAGAATAGTATGCTTGATCTTGGCAAATGACTAATTGTTTAATGGTGTGATGGTGTATCACCACCTCACGCGGTAATGGTTTACCGAGGGCACTTTCAGCTATAAGAGTATGTAAAAAAACATACCCGTGCCCATGCGCCCTATGATGTTTTGGCATAAGAATATCTAAATAACCACGCTCGCGTCCTTTTTTACCTACCTGAGAAACGCCGCCGTTCCAGTTATGGGGTGCTTGGCCCTTCCACTTCAATTTTGCCCAATGACCGACGATAAATTTAATAGGTTGCCCTTTGACCCAACCAAGTTTTTTATTCGTTTGTGGAGCCAATCTCGTTCTTTCGCCGCAACCGCATTGGCAAAAACCCAAGTTCAAAACAATGCCACGGGGCCACCGGGCCTCGGGGCTGGCCGGCGGGGTGTAGCCGGCAGGCTGCTCTTCTGGTTTTCAGTTAGAGCGGGGCATTAAATTCCTTCCCAAAGAGGACAATCAAACTTTAATTTATCACTGCGTATATCAGGACCATCTTCCCGTTCACAATAAGGGCCAAATTCAGGGTCGTTTTTGAGATTCCTACAGGATTTACAGGCCCTCCTTGCGGGATTCCCGAAGCACCAGGCCTCGTGAGAGATAACCGCTCTTTTGCTAATTCGATTGAAGCCGCACCCGAAGTCGCATTTGAAGGCATGACATTTTGTTGGCACTTCATCACCTCTCCAACTGCTTCTGCAGCCCTTCCAGCCCGAGGAGCGCGCCCCGGTCCTCCGCCTCCAACACCTCGGTATAGACCCGCTCGAAATCCCGGCGCCGGAAGTCCAGGTCTTTATACTCCATTCGGTTAAACGCCTCCCAGCCGCCACAGACTTGCAGGGCTCGCACCGTGGCCGGGTCCGTTGGCCCCCCCTCGCCTCTCTCCGCAGCGATGATGAGTTGACCCCACCGCTCCGCCGCCGTCGGCCGGCCCTGGTTCCGTAGAGCCAAGACCACTCCTTTGAGTTCCGCAATTTTAGGAAACCATTTACAGGTATCGAGGCAGTTATCTACGGCAACCTCAAATTCCTTGTCCGTTAAACCCCAAAGCCGATCTCGGTAAGCCTCTATGGTGGGCTGGGTCAAACTTACATCAGGATAACCAGACGCGAGTTTGAACATCCCTTTGATAAAAGTTTCTTCGGTCATTCTCCAAGCCTCCGTTCGGCATATTTTTTAAGACCAGGGAGTCCCTTGGGTGCATTTGAAGGGCCTCCCCCACCATCATATTTGCCATCCAAGATCACCTCAGCATGACTCACCATGAAATCAAAACTGGCTTTCCAGCCGCGGTCATTCATCCCCCGACAATGCGGCGAATCAAAGAGCCTGAGAATCACCCTCTCCCACCACGCCCTTTCAGGGTTGCGCTTCAGGGCGTCTTTGATTTTGTCCATGTCTTTAGGTTTGCGCTGGAGAGGAAGGTTGACCCTGGATAGCTCCGGAGGAGCTTTCTCGTTCCACAGCTTTGCTAAATTTTGAGGAGACGGAGCCTTCCCCCCTGGAAGGGGGGTAGGGGGGTTATCTTTTTCTTCTGTTTTTATTTCTTCTTCTGTTTCTTCTTCTGTTTTACGGGATAGGGTATAGGTATAGGGTATCAATAGGGTATCGTAATATTCCAAAAAATCCTTAATCAAAGGGCAATTATGTAATGTATTAAAATGGTTAGCAACTCCCTTGAGTTGCTGTTTTGATATAGATTGACCCTTCCCCTCTGGATTACCTCCATCAAGGGTGGTTTTCGTCTGCCATTTAAACATCTTTCTAACCCAAACCATTGAAAACTCTGGATTATATTGAATAAACCTATACCGTACCGATAGGGTATCAATACCCTTTAAGACTGTTTTTTCACTTAATTTGGTCTGCTTTCCGATTGATTCAAATTCAAAGAAATAGAGTCCTGAGTAGTGTCTGTAAGGGTTTGTAATAAACCAGACCAAAAGCAGCATTTCGTCTGAAGTCAATTTCCGGATTTCTGGATCAGTCCAGAATCCATCGTGAAATTGGGAATAAGACATATATTTAAAATCCCTCCCCGGCCCCCGAAGATACCGGGATTAAGATCACCATGGTACATCCGCTTCGGCTTTGCGTTCGGTCTTAGCCCCGACGAACTCCACCGTGTCCGCCACGATCTCACACCTCACGATCTTCTGGCCGGCCTTTTCGTATTCGGAGTAACTGAGTTTTCCGGTGACGCCACACCACGAGCCGGAGAAGAAAAACTTCTCCACGAACTCCGCCGTTTTCTGCCAGGTGACGATGTTGTGCCAGATGCTTTTTATGCTCCAGGTGCCATCGGCGTTCCGGGTGCTCTCCTTGGTTGCCATGCTGAATTTGCACACCGCGGTTTGTTTGGCCCCGATGTGCTTCATTATCGGATCCTTGCCAATTATTCCGCACAGACAAACCTTATTCATTGACAGCCCCCTACTTTATCACTGCTCTTTGTTTCATGTATTCCCAAATACACGAACTGTGGTAACAAGTTTGGGCTTTTACATGATGATATAAGTTGGCAGGATCATCATACTGCTTACAGATCCAACATCTCCTCCAGGTGGTATGGCCGCAAGCCGCAAGAGCCCTTTTTCTTCGATGGAGTAAAAGATGATACGCTTGGTTTTGACAAACAACTAACTGCTCAGGAGTGTGGTGGTGGACAACTGCTTTGGGGGGTAGGGACTTGCCCAGGGCTTTCTCAGCAATAAGGATATGTTCAAAAACATGGCCCCTATGTGCCCTGGGATGACCAGGCATATAAACCGTAGCGTAACCAGCCTTCGTCTTTGATCTGCCGCCCTTCCAAAAGGTGCAGGACGGCCCCTTGGCGAGATTGTGGCCCAAGATGAACTTGAGATGTTCACCCTTCGCCGCCCCATACCGCTTGTCGGTATATTTGGAGACTGGGGCCTCTTGGCCGCACCCGCATTGACACTTGTTCATGGGGAAGGGGCTTCTTTTCTTGTGGTGGGCATAACTCTTTCCTCCTGTGAGGTGAGATGGTGTTGTTTGCAAATCAGGCACCGGTAGGCCCGAATCGGATGCGGCGTATCCAGCGCGGCGGTGTCTTTGATCTTCGCCAGAGCCATGAGCGCCCGTATCCGGCTCTTGTAACAGACCTTGCCGCTTGGGCACTCCATTACATAGGCCATTCCTGAATTTTCTCCGGCAATTTAAGATTATCCTTGAGGAACAGACTGACTCCCGCCGCCCGGTATTGGTCAATGAGGCCCTGGACCCACTGATTTTTCGGCTTCACCGCCCCCGGCCCGGTCATGGCTCCGATGATGGCCCACTTGATTCCATCGAAGGGGATTTTATAGTCACCGACAAAATGCTGGCCCCGATTCCCAAATTCATCTTCAAATAAATAATGGTCAACGACCATATCCCCCAGCAACGGCTCATGGCTCACGAATTTTACCGCAGCATCCATCTTCAAGAGCCAGGGCAGCCGTTCATCCGCATCCGCCTGGTTCGTGACCGTCGTGCCGACCCAGCAGTTAGAGGGCCAGGGGTTGAAGTCTTTCAGGCGCTTCGGGTTTTTGGTGAGGAATTGGAAGGTGTGACGCGGGCATGTCTTCGCCTGGGCCAGAACCAGTTCAATTTGAAACTCAAATGTGGTGGGGTGAAACAGATCCCCCATGGATTGCACGAAGATCCGTCGAGGTTTTTTCCAGTGGTGAGGTTTATCAAGCATCTCCGGGTGCCAGTGAGGGATGAACTTGCGGCAGAGATCGCAGTCCCTTAAACTCCTGGTAGCCAGTCTCCGGGCGTAACAATAGGAGCATGGCTGTGGATTCTCAGGTGTTCCTCCTGGGCCGTAACAGCCCCAGCCGAGGGGGTTTAGCGCTTCGTCAGTCCACTCTATTTTGCTGGGCATGGGCGGCCTACCAGCACAGCCAGGTAATGAGGCAAGCCGAGGCGAAGATGATGAATCCCCAGGCGGGTTTAACCCACCAGGGAATGTGCTCAAGGGCGAGACATTCAATGCAGCGACAGTCCATAACGCCTCCTTTTTACTCTCCGGTTATTAAATCCAGGTCGAAGTTCTTACCAAACTTGATGACTTTCTCGGGCAGATGAATAACAAACGGATGGCTCAGGCCACAGGTCCGTGCCCAGCAACCAGCCACGCGCCGGTAAAAAAAAACTCCGATGTGGTCCACCAGCAGCCGGGACGAGCCTTTCTCCCATAACCCCGGACCCACCGATTTCCATTCGCAGGCCCGCAAGGTTATTTCCAGGGCGAGGCCCGGGTTTCGGCGATGGTCTTCGTTATCGGCCACGCCCCGCCCCCTTTTTGGTCTCCTTCTTTTGTTTTTTGGGGCAGAGCTTACAGAGGTGCGGGAAGGCTTGCGTTAATTCAGGCCGTAGGTGGATAATATTGAGGCCGGTGAGCCGCGGATCGCCTTGGGCCCGGTCCAGGACCTTGCAGGCTTGATCAATCCTGAATCGCTTCCGGCCAGCATTGATATGATAGATCGTGGTGCGATCACAGCCGGCGGTCTCGGCATAATCCGACGGGATGGTCATGGGTGGGGGTTGATATTTAGACAAATCATTATCCTTATGATGATTTTGGCAAGCAGGATGTTCTATCTTATGGCAAAGCGGGCAGAGCCAGATTACTTCAAGAGGCTTTTCGTAATTCTCATGGTGAGCATGAAGGTGCTTTGGCGATTTCCCGCACTTTTGACATCTATCAGGTTTGATCAACTTACCGCTATCTACGGCAGCCTTCACCTTAACCTGGGCCAGCTTAGAGATTGGAGTTTTATTCATCACTGTTCTCCGAATCCAAAAGCATGGCAGGGGGGATCCTGAGTGCCTTGGCAATCTTATTGAGGGTTTTAAACCCTCCCACGCCATTCTTCTCCCATGCCTCAATAGCCTGACGGGTAACTGGTGGCTCGCATTTCAGGGCCAGTTCGGTGGTGGTCCACTTCTGGCCCTCTCGGAATTCTTTGATTTTGTTGCCGCTGACTCGCATAAGCCCATTATAGGAGGGCTTTTAGATTTTGCAACAATATTATTCCAATTAATTTCATTTGATGGCAAAAAAACAGTTGCAATCCGGTGAAAAGCGTTTATCATCATCATCAAGCCCCTCAATCTCCCTTCACGAGCAAGCAGGATCAGGCGACGCTGGGAGATGAAAGGCCCACTACCTCAGAGACCTATGGCTGATGGTGAAGGGTGGCGGGAACGGGGCGCAAGGTTCCACAGCCTGAGTGGTTGCGGCGAGATAGGGTGCCCAAGCGGTGGAGACAGTCTGCCGGGAGTGAAAAACTGAGCGAGATGTCGTGAGTGTGCCGACCCTTGGAGCCTGTAAGAGTGGGCATCTTGCAATCCTTACCTCCGACCCAAGTTAATGTCTCGCCGTAGCCAACTGAGGCTGCGGGAAAAACCAGAAGGAGAGGTGTGTCTTATGACCAAAGGAAAGGTAGAAGCAGTACCGGAAGTAAGGATAGAAACTGTAGCGGAAACCTTGGCCGGCGTAGCTGCCAGCCCAGAAAACCCCGCCAGCATCCAAACCGAATTTGACACCGAAATCCTCAAGTGCATCCTGACGGACTCCGAACTCCAAAACTACGGGATCCTGGCAGCGCGGCATGACCAAGAAGTTGATCAGGCCGAATTGGAACTGACCGCGGTTAAAAGCCAGTTCAAAAACCGGATCGACGCCGCAACCTCCAAGCGGAAGGAGTTGGCCGCCAAGATTAACCAGGGGTATGAATTCCGCACCGTGGATGTCCAGATCGTCAAGGACTTCACGAACAACACGGTGACCACTATCCGCCAGGACACCGGCGTAACGGTTAAGCAGCGCACGATGACCCGGCAGGAATGCCAGCGGCCCCTGGGGTTTGGCGAGGAGGTAGCGTAAAACTTCCAAGCGTGACCCAAATCCTGGCTCCGCACTCGGATTTCTCTCAGGTGCCGGCGCACCTCTTGGGCCCGGCCCAGGACCGAGGGGATGCTGTCCATGAGCTTTGTGCGCTCTACGCGAATCGTTTATGGATTCAGGAAGTCCCTGTAAAGATTGATGGGTATTTTCAGAGCTTCAAAGCGTGGTTTGACCAGGCCGTTGAAGAGGTTATTTTGGTGGAAGCGGAGTTACGAGACGAGGACCGGGCCTTCTGCGGCCATCCCGATTTGATCGCCCGGCTCCGGGGAGACACCGGCCTCAGCCTGATTGATTATAAGACCGCGAAGCCGCTGTCAAAGGGGTGGCGCCTGCAGTTGGCTGGATATAAACTGCTGGCCGAAAAGAACGGCTACCCCATCACCCGGGTCGCTTCCCTGCGGCCCCAACAGGACGGCAGGGTCGCCAAATTCCAGGGGTACGAGCGGACCTTGGCTTACGATGCCAGTATTTTCCTGGCAGAACTCGCAGTCTGGAGGTTTTTTCATGCAGCAACAAGATGAAGAACTGGATTTTTTCGCCGCCACCAAGACCCCGCCCCCCCCCGTTGAAGAACCCGAAGCCCCTCCCGTAGAGGCAGAGGTCCTGCCGGGGCTACCCGCCATCATAGAGTATAAAACCCAGCAGGCTGTAACTCGGATCTACCAGTTCGAGCAGAAGGTCAACAGGGCCATCGCCGGCAGCAAGAAGATCGTGGCCATTCGGGATGAGGCCACCAATGCGCTTTCAGCGACGGCGGCGTCTGAGGTCACCCGCCTCATTGAGGACATCGAGACCGTCCGGAAGCACTTCACGGCGCCTCACACGAAATTTAACCAGAAGGTGAACGAGTTCGCCAAGAAGTATTCCGACCCCTTGGGTAAGGAACAGGCCCGCCAGAAGATGATGCTGACCGGCTGGCACAACGCCCAGGAGATGGAGAAGCGCCGGAAGGAGGCGGCCGCCCGAGAGGAACAGCGCAAGGCCCAAGCGGAGGTGGACGCCGAAGCCCAAAGGCTCCGGGACGAAGCGCAGGAAAAGGTGGACAACGCCGCGGCAGAGCTTGAACGCCTAAAGACGGTCCCGGGCCTCCATGATGACCAAATTGCCGCCCTGGAGAAAACCATCGAAGAAGAATCGGTGGCGGCTGCGGCTGAGACGCCCATGGTGGCCTTCCCGGTGGTGGCGGAACAGGACAAGGTGGTGCGCACCTTGGCGGGATCGGCCTCCTTCGCCCACTATTTCACTTGGGAACTGGAAAACATCGACCAGGTGGATCGGAAATGGCTGGTGGTGGACGACAAGAAGATCACCCAGGCGGTTAAGGGCGGGTTGAGGAATGAATCCGGTTTCAGAATATTCGACCGGACCACGGCAAAGATTAAGGCGTGATATGGGAAACACCAGAAAACCAGGACAAAAGACCTGTGCCCAGTGCCATTATTGGGAAGGAAACTGGCGGGCCAAATCGAGACGAATAGCCCAGCGGTGTCTCAAGGGAGCGAGTCCCCATAAGGGCACCTTAATCGGCGGAGGTACGACGCCTTGCCACCTATTTAAGTGGCACGATGTCGAGGGAGCTAAACCAAGGGATTGCAGATAATCGCAAATTGAGAGGATTCTATGCCCAAGGAGAGAATCGCATGAGCAGTCAAAACTCTGCATCAACTCAAGAAGTAATGGTTCAAGCCTTTAAAGAAGACATGAACAAGATAGTCCCTTACCTTGAAAGCCTTCTGCCATTCAAGGGCGGTGTTGAAAAATTTATCCAGATGGCTCGGTTGGCTATTTTGCGGGACCCAAGCCTTTTATCCTGTAACCGGAAAAGCCTGCTTTTAGCCATCCTCTGGTGCGCCAGCAAAAATCTTGAGCCCGGGGTAGATGACGGCGCCTGGCTGATCCCGTTTAAAGGTATCGTGGTCCCGGTGCCGGCCTACAAGGGCCTGATCAAAAAGGCCACGGAAACCGAGTCGGTCAAAGATGTTCAACCCTTCCCGGTCTTCGCTAATGACACCTTTGAATACGGGTTGGGGCTGACCCCGTACATTGACCACAAGCCGCCCAAGCTGGGAGCACCCCGCGGCGACCTGATCGGCGTCTATGTGATCATCACCATGCCCGACATGACCAAGCGGTTCTGGGTCATGGACCGGGCCGATGTGGAAGCGATCCGGAATTCCTCGGCGGCTTATAAGGCCAAACCCAACGAAGGACCCTGGCACGACTGGTTTGAGAAGATGGCCATGAAGACCGTGATCAAGCAGGGGCTCAAATACATTCCCGTGAAGCCCCCCGTGCGGGACCTGCTTGAGGATGATGGCCGGATGGAGGCCGGGGAGTCCGTCGCCACGCTTCTGCGCCAGAGCGGCGCCGAACTGGATGGGCTGGAAGGAGAGGATCCGGCCGGGACCAGCGGCGAAGCACCGGAGCCCGACACCAGCGCCTTCGACAAGTTGGTGGTGGAGAAAAACCTGGGAACGATCCAGAAAAAGCACTTGGACCTCTTCCTGAAGGAAACCGTCGCTGCGCAAAAGAAAGTGAAGACCACAGTGGCACAACTGAAGGTCAAGGCTACGGGGACCATTTTACATGAGGAGTCTGGCGAGCAGGTATCACGGTTCCCCAACTTTTGGTTGGCTTTTGAGCAGTGGGAGGCCGGCAGGTTCCCGAAAAAGGAAGAACCCAAGAAGGAGCCCCCGGCCATCAACGCTGGCGGTCCCCCGCCAGGAGAAGTCCCGCCGGCAGGTGCCACCGGAGAGCCGGTCGTGGAAGCGGAAATCGTGGAGGAAGGGCCTGGTGAGGGTGAAGGGGAATCTGCGGGCGAGGGAGATCCCTGGCCGGACGCGGCGCCTGAGCGGACCTTCGAGCAAGAGCAGGGCGACCTCTGGAACATCGTCATCCAGAAGGGCATTCCTCTCAAGGACATTATGGCCAAGGTAGCCGTCAAGAACATGGCCGACATCACGCCCGAGAACATTGCCAGCGTGAAGGCCTTCGTCACCTCCTGGGAGCCGGCGGGGAAGGGAAAGAAATAGGAATGAAAATGCGCCAGGGTGGCTGGGAAGGGGCGTCGGGGAAGATGGCGCCATGGCGTGTCGATGAGGCTGGCCACTTGCCTCGGTGAATCCCGGGCACACTTCGCGCTGAGGGGCGGTTATACGATTCGCCAGCTACGGCTTTTCCTGTCTTGGGATTTCACCGTCGCAATGCTGGCCTGCCCCAAGGCGCTTATAAGGAGACGATGATGAGCGCAAGACCGAGAGTAAGACACGAGTTAAAGACTTGGCCGCAGTTTTTCCAGCCAATCTTGAATGGGATTAAGCGGTTCGAACTTCGCCGGGATGACCGCCTGGAAAGTTTCCAGGTGGGGGATGAGTTGCTGTTGAAGGAATGGGACCCAGCTACGTTTGAACACCTCATGTCTTTGGAGCATGAACCTCCGTCCGAGGACGCTATTGAGCGATTCAAAGAAGCGGCCTATACCGGCCGGGAAGTCCTGGTGAGGGTCGATTATATTCTCTGGGCCGAAGATATTAACAAGATCAATGCTGTTTCCAGGCCCGATAGTTTCTTGGAATCCATCGGCGGCAAGATTCTTCAGCCCGGCTTCGTCATTATGAGCGTGTCGCTGATTTCTTAGAGGAGACGATGATGCCAGAGGCCTCACCCTGTAAATCGTGTCCCGAATGGGGAGAGGGCTTCACGGAACGCTGTCTCCCTACCTGTAAAAAGGTCGAGGAATATCAACAAAGGGTGAGCTCCGGACAGGCGCGCTATGCGGATTGTGTCAGGGTACTTCCTTCGGCAAAGCCGTCTCCACCACCACCTCAAAAGGAACCGAAAATGAGCGCATTCGACCGACTGGTCCGTAAAGGTGAGAAAAAGACAGCTATCCTCAAGGCTCTTGATTTTTTAAGTCACAAGGAAAACAACCTAAAGGGAGGTGTCACTAAGAGGGCCATCGCCGACCACTTGGGGGAGACTAACGCCGTCCTGGAATACTGGTTTCAGTTGTTGAAGAAAGAGGGCGTCATCGACATTACTGGAGGTGGCCCCGGCGCCCCGGCCACGATCTCCTGGACCAAGAAGCCGGAAGAGACGACGAATATCAATCAAGTCGTTGCCCCAAAAGAAGATGGAATTCTGACCGGTGATCCACCGTCCTCTGAGAGGGTGAGGGTGAAGGAGACGGCTCTTATAGAGAGGGGAATAAAACCGCCTCCGCCGGTCCATCCCTGCCCAAACCATGAAGACCGGGAACAGAAGGTCGGTAGAAATGGCAGACGCCTCGGGGTTTGTGACGAATGCTTATCGACCAGGGATTCACCTAAGAATTTAGATCGTGCCCGTGAGGGCGGGCGTATGGTGCAATTATATTTTCACGACAAACACCTTGACCTGAAGGCGTGGCTGGATAAAGAGGCTGAGAGCAACGAGCGCACCATCCAGCAGGAGATCATCTATCTCCTGAAACAGGCCAGGATATTCATTGAAGGCGGTTATGTGATCAGCATCGTTAAAGGACACTATGTCGAAAAAGGATAATCTCAGCCCCCAGGTAGTTCAACTGGCTATTAATTCCTATCTGGAAGCTCTCAGGGAGGCCAAGGGCGAACGCGTGGCGGAGATGACTGATCTGTTCTACCAGAAAGGTTTCTTCTTCCTACGGACGGCAGGGTGTAGCAAGGAGGCCCCGGCGATCCCCTACCGGCTGTCTCAAATCCAAAAAATGACCACAGAATTAGAGACCGCATAACATGGCCCATACCGACGCTTGTAAAATCCAAGTCACGGAATTCGTGAGGAAGTTAGCCGACAAGGGCATGTCTATCAATAAAGCCTGTGAAGTGGCTGAAAAAGAAAGTGATGGGATACCATCAGAGACAATCCGCAGGTGGTGGAAAGAAATTAAAACGCAGACTGCCGCCGAGTTGGTCAAAAATGACCAACCTCTGCCAACCCCTGAAAATTCCCCACAAATTCAAGAAAATCAAGTTGCGGAATATGGCGGCACAAGGGACGGTGCAGGCCGGCCACCGAAGTATGCGCCCCCGAAACCATCTTCACCACCCCCAAAGCCAATCTCCTTTGCACTTGATTTCGCGACCATGGCGATAAGTCAGTTGGAAAGGATCAGGGATGACGACCCCAAACGGGAAGATGCATTTAATGAAGTTATAAAATGGATTAACAACCAATTAAACAAGGAGAACGGAAATGGCAAGAATCCTGGAAACAAATAATTATAGCAAATTTGTGCTCTCACCTTTCAACCGTAATGTGAGAAGGACTTGGAACCTTGAAACCTCCATGCTGAAATACGGGTTCCGTGATTCCGAGCCCATTGAAGTCATAAGACTTGAAAATGGGCATCTGGAAATCCAGGAAGGCCATCACCGTTTTGAGGTGTGCAAGAAGCTCGGCATCCCTGTGAAGTACGTTGAGGTTAATGAGGCCCTTCCTCGGGGAGTTAGAGCAAAGACGGTCCAACCTTGGAGTTTGAAAGACTACCTGGACTCTTATGTGAGGGCGAATCTGCCGACGTATCTTGTGGTTAAAAAATACCAAGAAAGATCCGGTATCCCTCTTTCTTGTTGTATAAACATGCTGGCGGGAGATAGTGCTGGTAGCGGCAACTGGAGTGACCACTTCAAAAATGGCACCTACCGCTTGGTGGCTGGTTCCTCCCACGCGGATATGGTTGCAGCCATCATAATCCATTGTAAAAAACTCGGAATCTCCTGGGCTACTAACCAGATATTTGTTTTTGGCGTTTCAAAGATTATCTGGGCTGAGAGTTTTGATCTCAGCGTTCTTTTAAACAAGATAAGCCTTTTCTCCGAGCGCATGAAGAAGCAGGCGACTAAAGATGATTATGTCAAGATGCTCGATGAGATTTACAACCGCAAAAGTCAGACCAAGGTGCCCCTGGCCTTTCAGGCAGAGGAAGCCGCCAGAAAGAGGAATGTTGTGGTTCCTGGTGAAAAAGCAAAATCCAAGGTTTTCTCTGGCCCGCCCCCTGCGCCATGAGAGAATCGTATTGGGGCATAAATGACTAAGAAACCGCTCCTAAAACCTGAGCAAGTGGCAGACCTCTTGCAGTGTAGCGTTGCCACTGTGTATGGTCATGCTGCTGCCTTGGGTGGATTCTACCCAGGTCCGATTAAAATCCTAAGATTCAAAGAGGCCGATATTGTCTCCATCATGGCGGGAAAACAACAAGTGGCGCCACCAGTTCCAATACCTGGGGAAGAGGTACAGCAAGAGCAACTTTCACACCAAAAAGGCCGGCGAACGCTGGGAGGTCCTGAAACTGGCGGAACTGGAGGCGGAAGCGAAGACGCCACCATCGGCGAAGACGCCATCCGCTTCGGCCTCCGAGGTACTGACCCTGGAAACCCTGATGGTGAAGTACCTCCGCCTGGCCGAAAGAGGGCTCGCCGAAACGACCTTGAGTTATCGAAAGAGCGTGTTTCGCCGCTTCCTGGCTCATGTCGGGGATGGCCCGATCTTGACCTTGACCCCTGAGCAGGTGGAGGATTACCTGCTGACCAGCCCCTCGAACCACAATTTCAATAAGCAGCGCACCGAGATCATGCGCCTCTTTTCCTGGGCCCTCCGGCGCCAGATGGTGCCCCACAACCCGGTCTTCCTGGTGGAGAAGTTGTCGGTCGAGCGAAAGAAGAAGGTAATCCCGGTTCCCCAGGACATGGCGAAGATCCTGATGGCAGCCGGCCCCGACCGGCCCCTGCTCCTGGTCCTGTTCCACACCATGGCCCGGATCGACGAGATCCTGCGGCTCAAGTGGGAAGATGTGAACTTCCAGGAGAAGGCCGTGCGCCTCTGGACCCGCAAGCGCCGGGGTGGGAATTGGGAGTTCGATTGGCTACCGATGAACGAGGACCTGGAGGCGGTCCTGTGGGGCCTCTGGCAGAAGAAAGAACAGGACGAATGGGTCTTCTTCAACCAGCGCCAGGGCACCCGCTACCTCTACCGGCCAAAGCTCATGGGGACCATCTGCAAGCGCGCCGGGGTGGATAAATTTGGGTTTCATGTAATAAGACACTTTGTTGCGAGTTATCTTTATGACATTAAAAAGATTTCTTTGCCGGTGATTTCAAAGTTACTTAGGCATAAGAACTTATCGACTACAGAAATTTATCTCAGAGCTATTGATCCGCATTTTCGAGAAGCGATGAAACTTCTCGAAGGTAATTTTATGGAAGGATTGAGCGAGGTAACAAATGAAAGAAATTTGGAAACCGATTCTAAGTTGTCCAGGGTATGAAGCATCAAGTCTTGGCAGAATACGATCTTTTTGGAAATTCGTAGGTCCAGGGCCACGTTTATTAAGCGATCAACCTCAACGGATATTGGCCCGATGGTTAGATAATTGTGGATATTATAGAGTTCAGATTAAAAATGGCAATAAAACTATTCATCGCTTAGTTGCAGAAGCATTTAGGGGGCCATGTCCGCCAGGGCAACAATGCCGGCATTTGGATGGAGTTCGTACAAATGTAGATGAAACTAATTTATGCTGGGGTACTTTTGAAGAACAAGGGATTGATAAAATAAAACATGACAACAATGGCAATAGAATCCGTGGCGAAAAACAATGGAAGGCCAAACTGACTGCCAGTGAGGTCAAAGAAATCAGAGAACTTTATACCCAGGGGGGTTATTCTCAACCCCAACTTGGAAGAATATTTGGCGTTTCTCATACTCAAATCGGTTATGTGGTTCATCATAAAAGCTGGGCGCACATTTAAGCGAGAAGGAAGCCGTGGCTGGAAGTATTAAATCTTGAACTCGATTTACAGATGGGTGCTACCAATTCAGGCGAGTAGGTCTTGGGTAGGTCTGAGCATACTAAAACCGAAACAACCACACGCCCTGGAAAGTCGATGTGCCAACCATGCTTATTTAAGGGGTTTACCGTATTGGTGTTGTGGCCTACGAATCCATGTGTCGGGGGTTCAAATCCCTCCGGGCGCGCCACTTCCAGGAATAGCGAATTTCGGCGAGTAGGTCGGCGAGTAGGTGATGAACTCCAATAAAATAATTAACACTTATCTTGTAAACTTCCTACTCGGGTTCAAGAATTTTGAGGCGGGTTCAAATTATTGGACGGGAGGTGTAATTTGAGAAAACAGTTCTTTTTGAAAGTATATCTGAGTTGGAATCCGCAATATCCAAAAAGAAAAACAGAGGACACAAGTGGGACCTGTGCCTTTTGCGGAGAACGCGCCAATCGAACCGCTTCACTCTACACAGAATATGGAAAATTGCTTTTTGAGGACATCTGTAAAAATTGTGCTGAGAACCTGCCCGCGCCAAAAATAAAGAACCTCAAAGAGTTTTACTCTTTTTTAGCTGTTTATCCTGAAGGGGAATAGGAGGCCGTCCTTCCCACTTGCAGTTGCCCCCGTTGACGATACAGCCTGCCCGGCCCCAGAAGATGCAGAAATTGGTCAGAGCCCACGGGTAGAGGCCAGTGGGCTCAGGTATGTAGTCCGGGCAGAACATGATGACACCCCCTACTTCTTCCCCTTCCCCCCGCTAAAAAGACTCTCCTCATAGTCCATGTGGGCCTTCACCGCGGCCTCATCAATGTCGATGCAGCCGTTGGCGTCGGCCTCATACTTGAGAATCTTCCCGTGGGCGCTCCGGGGGATGACCTTCATCTCTTCCGGAGTGAAGTTAATTCCGTCCGGCCGGTCCCCGAGGGGCAGGTTTAGCACGGCCGCTTTTCCCATCGGGGGAAGGACCGACTTTACCGTCTGGCAGCCGGCGGTAGCGATCATAAAGAGTCCGCAGGCCAGCATCATCAACCGTGTCCACTTCTTTGTCGATCTGTGCCTTTTCATTGCTCACCCGCCTTTTAATGGCCGTTTGCTTGACCATGAATTCATCGAAGGCCTTTTGCTTCTCGGCCTGGACCTTTTGCTCCAGTTTAAGGCTGTCGATCTGAGCCTGCTGGGCCACGATCTTAGCCTGCATGTGGTGGTAGTTAAAGCCATAGTAGCCGCACACGCTCAGGATCACCAGGACGAGTCCGATTTTGATGTAGTCGAAAATTCCCAGGCCGAACATAGCCGTTCCCTCCTTTTACGGTTTTGGCGTTTTTGGTCCTATGCCGTCCCCTGGTAACACAGGTGGGGCGCCACCTGCGAACCTGCTCATCAAGCCTGCTCCCAAGCCACCGGTGGCCGCGGCCAGTAGTCCCAAAAGCAATTTAACCCCGACTTCATCCAGGCCCCTGTGGTGATAAAAAGCGTGGTAGATGAAGGCCGTAATGGCGAGCAGCACTATCGGCGTGGCCAGGATGATACTGATAAAGGCAACGATCACCGTGGGGGAGTGGACCACGCTGTTGTTGCCGCTCACAAACTCCTTCCAGAAGCCTTTCATGCGAAGATGTCCTTGAACTGCGCCGCCCGGGCCAGCACATCGGCGGAATAGTCGCCGCCGGCGGTGCGGCTGTCGATGTCGGCTCCGCTCCGGAGCACCTTGGCGACATTGCCCTCACCGCAGTTGTAAGCGGCAATGGCGGCTTGTTGAGAATCGGCCTCATTAAGGTTGTCGAGGAGCCCCTGGCCGGCCAAGTAGTTATATTTTCCGGAAAGAATCTGGGCGCCCTTTTCGATGTTGGTGGCCGGGTCAGTCCAGTCGTTGGTGGCCAGCCAATCACCGAAGGAGCGGTCGTCGATCTGCATGAGGCCGTGCCCGTGGCCGGCGTCTCCAGTTAAATCCGCATCCAGGATGAGACCGAAGCGGGACTCCCTGGACAGAATCCCGGCGATGATCTCGGGGGGCCATTGATGTTTTTGGGCTGAGGCCAGAATCATGTCCTTCATCTGGCGGCACAGGTCAAATTCTTGGGCTCTGATTGTCATCTCCCTCCCCTCCTGCTCTGTAATTCGGATACTCCAGTTTTAATGTAGCCCACATCAGACTTGATCCCAGCGATGTCAACCGCCATATTGGTCATGCCGGTTGTGACTAAACCATATTTCTGATAAAGATCGGTAAGTTGCCTTTCATTTGCCAACGATCTTTGTTTTTCTTCGCCATGGGCCGGACAGAGTTCAGGACTCATAAGGCAATGCTCGGGGCTTGATGGAATTATTTCAACAGCAGCCCCCCCTATCTTGACAGCCCCATATTTAAGAAGCATCCAGCCCACGAAAAAAAAGAGTATCGCCACCGCTAATCCGGTGGACACCCCGCCAACCAGCATCCCCAGCCAAGAAGCGTCGATGTGTTCGACCGAAACTTTTTGTGGCATGGACTTGAGGGCTGCCTCGCCCGCGAGTTCCGCAATGATAGGTAAAAATAGCATTGTTTCTCCCCCCGATACCTTAGCTTGGGTCAAAACAGGTCAATCCCCCAGGACTTAAACTTCTCCAATCGGCCCAAATGCGATTTCAGGTGGTCGTGCTCCGTGCGGTGCTGCAAATCCCCGGAGATGCCGGCCATCTTAATTTCTGCCACGCGCTTGTGGCAAGCCTTGATAGCCTCTTCGGCTGTCGCTCCACGGTCCAGGATCACCCCCAGGTAGCCGTCTGCCCCGGCGCACCGCAGCTTCCCCTTGCTGTCCTTATAGACATCGACCCACCAGGCGCCCTTGGTGTCGATGGGGCTGTTGATCAGGTTATCCTTGATCATCGGGGCATAAAGAGCCAGTTTATCCCTCACATGGGGGAAGGGGTGCAGGGTGAGAACCTGGGAGGCCACGAAAGAACGCTCAGGCTCCGCCTTGAACTTATTCAGGAAGAAGGTGCTGAGTTTGCCCTTCTTAATCAGACTCAGGAACAGGAAGAGGGCTGAATAGCCGAAGCGGAAGGTCCACTCAAGGAACCAGACCCGCCCGCCCTTGGTGATGATGCTGTTGGCGTCCACGGGCCCCGTGTAGCCCTTCAGCCAGGGAATCTTCACTATCAGGTTATGGACGATCCCGCTGGCGTCCTTGCAGAGGAAGACGCTGTTGGAGGCGCTGCCGACGGCGGGCCCCGTGTCCCCGTCACCCAGCTTTTTATCTTCCAGGGTGCGGTTGGGGTGCATGACCACCCCGTCCACCACCCAAATCTCGCTGGAGACCTCCTCGCCGACGATCTTCTCCTGCAGGATGAACTTTACGCTGTCACCCAGCCTGGCCGGGTAGGTGGTGGTCAGGAGGTCCAGGAGTTCGCCCTTGAAGTCCTCCACCTTCGTCAGGTCCAGGTCGGCGTTCCCGTGGGGCTTGAAGACCCACAGCTTATCCTTGCCGGATCCGTGCAGGAACTTGGCGCCGGCCTTCAGACTGGTGAATTCGTGGTACTCGGGGATGTCGAAGCCGCAGAGCCGGGCCAGCTTAATCCCCTCTTCCCGGTCCAATTCGACCTTCTCCGGCAGGGCACCGCCACCGATGACCTCTTTGTTCCACGGAGGCTTTCGTAATTTATCCCCCAGGGTTCCGAACAGGCCGGGGACATTGTGGCTGATCCCAAATTTATCCAGGAAGTCAAAGGCCCGGGGGCTCTTGTCGTTGGGGAGCACGATGTCGATAGCGACATGGCTGGCCCGCTTCACCGCTTCCAGGAGCCCGTCGTCGCCCACCCGCGGCATTAGGCCGGAGTAGGTTTTGCGATAGACCGGATCATAAATATAGAAATCGACCGGGACGCCCTCCTTCCGGAGTTCCCAGGCGACCGGGATGGCACCGGCTTTTTGCGAGATGAAAAGCAGACTTTTTTCGGGAACGGTTCCCAAAGTGTTATACCCCCACGATCTTCGCATTCACCTCGCCGCTGACGATGGTGGGTTTGCATTTAACCCACGCCAACGGCGTTTTGATCGAGGCGATGACGCTGCCATTGGCCCCAGAGGGATTGGTAGTGAGGTTGGTGACGATCTTCGAGGAGATCAAATCCACGCCGTCATAGCTATTGAGCGGGGGATCGCCTTCTTTCGCACCGTCTATAATGCTGCCGTAAATCCCCACCGAGGCGTTGGCATTTGCGGAGAAGTCGATGTGGATACCCAACTTGTCCCAGCCTTTTACCCTGACCCATTCGCCATTGGAGTTTGCCGTGGCTTTATCCAGCAGGACTCCCTCCATGTTTTCGGTTGGATCTCTGAAGTTCTTGGACCCGGCTCCCATGTCATTCTCCTTTGTCTTTTTGACTTAATTATGCTATAAATAAAAACAAGCCGCACCCCTGTTGTCGCAGGAATACGGCTCTGACCAAAACGCAAACCTTTGCAGGAGGTCCACGCTATGGCTGAATCTCAGGTTATCACAGCCCAGGAAATTTTCAAACCAATCCCAGGTTACTCCTTTTATGAAGTCAGTAATCTTGGTCATGTAAGGTCGTGGCGCAATAATCGCCATGGCCGAAGCAGATTCCCGCGAACCTTGCAGCCAGGTCGAACTGCTGATGGTGTTTGGACAGTCTGCATTTCTGATGATGACAAAAAAAGGAAAAGTTGGTCGGTTGGTTATTTGGTGCTTTTGACTTTCGTGGGTCCCTACCCAGAAGGACCGGTATTCCTGGACATGGGGCGGCATGATCCGGGTCATGTGAATCTGCCGGGGCATATCATCCAGGAACTTATAGATCCCCAACAGATCAGATAGGGCCTCCCGGTCGCAGCCGAACCCGTCCAAAAGGAGATGCTGCCCGAACGGCGGCGTAATTTGCTTCTGAGTCGGCATCCATAAACCCTCCCCATTGGTTAAAAGCTAACGCTTACTTCATCGCCCGATACTCTTCCTCGGTAATCCCATGAGGCGATAACAGGGCAAGGAGGCCGTTTTCATTGTCAGATACCAGAAACTCCTTCTCGCTCCCGGTCATTTCCCCTGGGTTGGTCACTCCGGCTCCCAATAAGGTTTCGTCTGCGACAATGGCCCAAAACAGCGGCACGGTAATGGCTCGGACTTCTCCCATGATGTTGATCTCCTTTTAGTTAGTCGTCACCGTCAGCCATTTCTTGGTCGGGTTGACATTGCAACTATCGTGCGTCAGTTCGTAGGCCCATTCCTTCCCCGCAACCGGCGGGCAGTGGGCTTGATAGGTGCCGGATGGGGCCGCATTGTTGCCAGCCACATTGATTGTACCGTTTGCTACCGTCCGGGTGGCAAAAGAGGCATACAACCCCTGAAGGACGGCATCTACCTGGGCTTGAGTAAGGCTGTTGCCTTGGATAGAGAGATTTGTCGTAGTAGTCCAAGCCGAAAAATCAGCAGCAGCCACGGTTAACGGAAGCATGCCGGCAGGTAGACTATAGCAATACCAGTACGTCGGTCTCCAGGCAGACATATCAGCGCTGTTGATGACACCGGTGAAACCGGCAGGCAGATTTAAGCAATACCAGTACGTCGGTCTCCAGGCAGACATATCAGCGCTGTTGAGGACACCGGTGAAACCGGCAGGCAGATTTAAGCAATACCAGTACGTCGGTCTCCAGGCAGACATATCAGCGCTGTTGATGACACCGGTGAAACCGGCAGGCAAATTATAGCAAAGCCAGTACGTCGGTCTCCAGGCAGACATATCAGCGCTGTTGATGACACCGGTGAAACCGGCAGGTAGACCATAGCATTCCCAGTACGTCGGCCTCCAGGCAGACATATCAGCGCTGTTGAGGACACCG